>Ga0247834_1000307_pt1 | contig 95291 bp, 65 predicted proteins | sample LaCruzMarch2015__8_FD_187118 | JGI IMG/M metagenome (GOLD analysis project Ga0247834, IMG submission 187118) | Freshwater microbial communities from meromictic Lake La Cruz, Castile-La Mancha, Spain - LaCruzMarch2015_12m | ecosystem: Environmental > Aquatic > Freshwater > Lake | place: Spain...
CCAAGCACCTCGGCGATTGCGCGGCGGCATCATCCGGCCCGGTGGACGTTCGCGGGAGCGGCTTTGGTCTGGAGTGCAGCGGCCCGCGCCGCGGGCCCGGCACCAGTCCTGACCGCCGGCTCGACAAGGCCGACCATCCCGGCCCAGCCAGCCAAGCGGCACCGGGCCTTGGGCAGCTTTGGTCTGACGGCCGGCTCGACAAGGCCGACCATCCCGGCCCAGCCAGCCAAGCGGCACCGGGCCTTGTCCGGCCATCCAGGTCCCCATCCAAGTCCGGCCATCCTGGCCCGCCCGCCGATTCCGACGCCCGGGCCCCGGCCGACGTCCAGAACCGGCAAACAAAAAAAGAGAGCCCGCCGAAGCGAGCTCTCTTTGTTGCGCGAACGCTGTCAGCACCGAAGCGCTGCCAGTGGGTTCACCAACGGCCGCCGCCGCCGCCGCCACCGCCGCCGCCGCCACGACCACCGCGGCCACCGCCGCCGCCGCCGCCGCCACCCTCTTTGGGACGGGCGATGTTGACGGTGAGAGCGCGGCCTTCGAACATCTGGCCGTCGAGGGCGGAAACCGCCGCCTTGGCTTCCTGCTCGGTGCTCATCTCGACGAAGCCGAAGCCGCGTGAGCGACCCGTCTCACGGTCGGTAACGACAGACGCGCGACCCACGGTGCCGAAGCCCGCGAAGATCTGGGCGAGCTGCTCGTCCGTGGTGTTGAAGGAGACGTTGCCGACGTAGAGCTTGTTTTCAGACATTTGAACTTCCAAGTGGACTGGCTGACCCTTAATCGCCAACGGTTGGCGACCTCAAGCGCAGCTTGAACGGCCTGTTCGTTTTGTGTGGCGAGCGTCGGCTGCTGTTGAGAGCAGGTCGGTGCGGGCTGACAGCGCGGACAGATCATGAACAGGCTAGGCCGATTGCAGCCAAAGGCAAGCACCATTGTGGAGAGATCACCCGGGATGCACATCGTGGCCCACCGCGTCAAGGAATCGACCGGCTGGCTGCTTCGCCGCGCTCCGATGCGACGACGTCAACGCTCGTTCGGCGCCAACGAACCATCACGCCCAACCTGCACACCATCACGCCGTCGCCAGCCGCCGCGCCAACGCTGACGCCGTCGCCATGATGGTGACCTGGGGATTGACCCCCAGCGTCGACGGAAACACCGACCCATCCATCACGTACAGCCCGGTGGTGCCGTGGACGGCGCCCCGGTCGTCGACGACGCCGGCGTTCTCGCCGCTGAGCGGGCCCATGCGGCAGGTGCCGTGGGGATGGCTGCCGTAGGGCTGGCCCAGCAGGTCTGGCGACGTCAAGGTGTCGACGTGGGCGAGGGCGTCGGCTTCGGCGGTGAAGAACTTCAGGGGCTGCACGCCGGGGGCAACCCGGGTGGCCCCCGCCGCAAACCAGGCCCGGACGATGGCCTTGGCGCCTCGGCGAAACGCCAGCAGGTCGCGGTCGTTGAACGTGATGCTGAAGCGGGGGCGCGGAATGCCGTCGTCGAAGTCGAGGTCGACCTCGCCGCCGCCGCTGTCCCTGATCATGGCCCCAGCCATGGCCAGGTGCGCCATGCGCCGGGTGGCGTCGACGTCGCCAGCGCGACCGAGGATGGCGAAGATTTCGCCGGGGCCGGCGTTGGCGGTCTCGAGGAGGGCGTGGTCGTCGTCGGGGCAATAGGCGTAATAGCCCTGGGGCACGCCGTCCCACATGACGACGGGATCGGTGAACTCGCCAAAGACGCCGATGCCGGGATGGATGGCGAGGTGCTTGCCGAGGTGCTCGTTCACCACGCCGCTCTGCTTGAGCAACAACGGCGAAAACAACGCGCCGCCGGCGACGACGACGACGCTGGCCTTGATGATGAGCTCGCCGATGGGACGGTCGGTGACGGGGTCGAGGACGTCGGCGACGACGCCGGTGGCGCGGCCGCCTTCGATGACGACGTCACGAGCCCGGGCCCGGGTGATGATGCGGCCACCGAGGTTCAGGGCTTCGGGCAAGATGGCCTTGTCGACGGAGGCCTTGCCCCCCGACGGACAGCCAAGCTGGCAGATGCCGCAGCCGACGCAGCCCGGCGCGTTTCGGTCCATCCAGGCGTGCTGGTAGCCGAGGGCCTGGCAGCCCTTTTCGAACAGGGCATTGTTGCGACGACCGATGGCGAGATGGGTGGGCATGACGCCGATGCGACGCCAGATGTCGTCGACAAAGGGGGCCATCGTCGAGGGCTCCCACAAGGCGGCGCCCGAACGTTGCTGCCACTCCCGCAAGCGGTGCTCGGGAGGGCGAAAACAGATGGCCGAGTTCAGCACCGTCGAGCCGCCGACCACCCTGCCCGTCGGCACCAACACGATGGGTGACGACGACGACGTCTGGGTGCCCTTGCTCGACCACAGCTTCGTCAGCGACCACGGCATCGAGCGGCGGGCGAAGTCCTTCTTGGCGAAGGCGCCGCCGGCCTCCAGGAACACCACCCGGCGCCCCGCCCGCAGCAGTTCGGTGCCCGCAACCGCACCACCGGCGCCGGTGCCGATGACGACGACGTCGGTGTCGATGCGCCCGGGCTGGGCCCGTTCGGCAAAGGCCGCCACCGAGCGGGCGGTGGGGGCCACGATGTGGGGGGTCGGGGCGGGCACAGGGTTCGAGGGGACGTCGTCGAGAGCCATCAGCCAATCCCCGCGTCGCTGTCGTCGTAGATGGGCAGGCCGCAGCCCTGGCGATGGCCGATGCCGCGCAGGAGCTGGGCGTCTTCGAAGAGGGCCATGCAGGACACCGTGCGCAAGACCGTGCCGATGAGGCGCCGCTCGGGAATCGACGAATCGTCGAAGGCGTGCAGGACGGCCTGCCGGTCCGCCAGCGTCATCGTCGAAAACGCGCCCCCTGACAGGGCCAGTTGGGGCCAGCGGTCAAGGCCGCGCAGCAGGACCTTCAGGCCCCGGCGCTCACGTGGGTACAGCTCGGACATGTAGGCATCGAGCACACCTGCCACGTCGACATCGACGGCGGCGCGGCCAAACGGGTTGCCCGGCGGGAAGTAGGCGTCGGCGACCCCGATGGCCACGGCGGCTTCGTCGTCGGAGAGCACCTGCAGGCCGGTGCGGACGGGACGCGAACGCAAGAGGTCCCAGCCAAGGGCAAAGGCTCCCACCCCGACGACGAGACCGCCTCCCAGGCCGAGCCTGAGGAGCCGTCGACGAGTGAGCAGGGGACGGACGTCGAACATGGCGTCACCGTAGCGGCATGGCCCGAGCCTGTCCAAAGCCACGCCAGCCGGGGACGTCGAAACCGGCGCAGGTTTGCGGGGCTTTTGGTGGGGATGGTATTGCTGTGGTCTGTCCCGTCGCCGTCGTCGGGTGCTGCGTCTTGCTTGCGAGGTGTTTTCGTGATCGAACTGTACAACTTCCTCGAGAACAACCGCACCCAGATCGTGACCACGTTGCTGACCCGCATCCCCAAGGACATCCCGGCCTACAGCCGCGTGGCCCGCAACGACCTCAAGCAATCCCTCGACTACCTCCTCGAGGCCTACACCGACTTGCTGGTGACCGGCGACGACGACAGCCAGAAGACCTACTTCAAGTTTCTCGCGAAGCTGCGCGTCAGCCAGAGCTTCAAGCTCGGCGACATCCTGCACAAGCACCTGCTGATCCTCGCCGTCGTGCGGCCCATGCTGCAGCAGAAGTTCCGCGACCACGCCGGCGACGGACTCGGGCTGTACAACAAGGCCATGGAGGTGCTGGAGCGCACCCACTTCCAGAGCGTCAGCCTGATGTGTCAGGTGTGGAGCGACTACATCAAATCCCGCGCCGACCAACACAACGAGTACGTCGACGAAGACAACAAGCAGTTGGGTGTCGACATGTCCAAGTTCATCCTGTTTCGTGGCTGAGCCTGCCGATTTTCCTGAGGTCTTCCTGACGTGATTTGTCCGAAGTGCGGGCGCCCAGTCGACGAGAACGCAGTCATTTGCCCTGGCTGCGATTTCATCATGGACACGCAATTCCTGGGTGGTGACATCCTCGACGAGGAGCACCAGTTGCGTCCCGGTCAGGGGGGCGTGGACCCCGCGGTCTTCAACCTCGCCGACGCCGTCATCCTCGGCAACATTGGCGACGACACCTCGAGCTTCGAGACGTCGGACTCGGGCTTTCACCTCAAAAACGACCTCGGGGCCGCGCGGTTGTATGTCTCGGGCCGCTCCCAGGCGGTCATGTCCCCCGACGCCGTCATCGCCACCATCAACAACAGCGAAAACGTGCGCCTGACGCCGTTTGAGAAGCACGTGCTGCGCTTCATCGACGGCAAACGGCCGGTGGAGGCGATTCGTCGCCAGGCGGGCCTCGACGAGGCCGAGGTCAAGACCGCCCTGGCCAACCTCGCCGACAAAGGGGTCGTCAAGGTCGTGGGCCGCGCCCTCGCCGACGCCGACTTCGACAGCGAAACCGCCCCTGGCAACGCGCCCAAGAGCAAGTCCCGGCGGATGCGCGGCACCCTGGTGGGGGCTGTCGTCGTCGTCGGCGACGCTGCCGACCAGGCCATCGACGACGCCTTCCGCACCCAGGTGCGTACGGACCGTCCCGACGTCAAAGACCTCCACCCGCCTGCCGACGACGACGGCGTCTTCAGCGGCTCCGACCTGAACCTCCCAAACGCGGACTCCGCCGACGTCAACAGCTTCGATGTCGGCGGCACCGACGAGGTCCAGACCCGGCGGCCGGCCATCACGTCGTCGACGTCCACCGTGCGCCCGGCGGTCCTGCGGGAGGCCGTCAACGCCGGCGGCCGTACCAGCGTGCGTGGCACCGTCCCCGTGCTGTCCGACGTCGACGCCTCCGACGGCTTCGACGACTTCGGCGCCGCCTCCGACATCGCCACCGCGATGGTGCAACAGCCCTCCCTCTCGGAAGAAAGCAGCCTGCCGGGCGTCGAGCCCACGGGCGTCCGCCAGGAGGGGGCCCGCGCTGCCGGCGTCTTCGCCGACCCCCAGCGCGGCCGCGGCCTGTCGGACCTCGACGACTTCGACGAACCCGGTTTTGGCGACCTCGCCGACAGCCGTGTCGAACCCCGCCCGGTGTTGCCGTCGGCGACGGGGCCCGTGGTGGCGGGCGCCCTGGGCCGTCCCAAAGCCGCACCAGCTGCACTTCCATCACTTTCAGATGCGTCGAAGCCAGAATTCCCCGCCGAGAGCGGCTCGCTGAACGACGATGAGCGCGCAGCCTTCTCCGGCGGCGTCTGGGGCGGCCTCGACGCCCTCGACGACGTTGACGCCGACGGCGGCGCCACCAACATCAAGGAGCCCATGCTGCGCAGCAGCCTGCGCTCGGAGTTGTCGACGTCGCTGTCGGCGTTGTTGGGCAGCGACGAAGACAGTTCCCCCGCCCCCACCACGCCGGCCCGTTTCGCCGACGGGCCCCGTCGACCGGCCACGGCCGCCATCAAGAACGCCGCCCAGCAGGCGGGCTTTGACTCCGACGAGGAGCCGACGGGGCTGCGCGAGCCACCGCCGGCCTTGGTGCGCCCGACGGCGGCCCCCGCCCAACGTCCTCGACCAACCCCGGCGCCCGCCGCCGCGCCAGCGCCGGCACCGTCGTCGCTCGATGCTTCGGGCCTGGGTGACGATGGGTGGGAGCGTTCGACGCCCCAGGCCCGCCCCTCGGGCATCGTGGACCGCGCCCCGCCTCGTCCTGCCCCGGCGCCATCGCCGGCCATGGCCGAAGGACGGGGAGCCGCCAGCGACCTCTACCCCGACGACGAAGACGACTTCGTGGCCGCCACCGCCCACGTCGCTCCCTTGCAGACGAGCCTCCTCGACCCACCGCCTGCCGCCAGGCGCCCCCTCGACCTCACGATGCCGCCGTCGGACGACGACGGTTCCGAGAGCGAGGACGACGGGCTTGGTGACGCCGACGGCAACGACGACGCCATCGCCGATCCGGACGCCGACGGCGACGACGGTGACAGCGCCTGGTCGACGTCGAACTCCCCCGCCAGCCGGGGGAGGCCCCAGCCCGCCGCACCAGAGCCTTCGCGCTTTGATTCGCGGGCCCAGGAAAGTGTGTCGCGGGCGGTGGCGCCGTCGGCGCCAGCGCCGCAGTTGCCCACCGAGTTTCTGTCCAAACCCGGCCTGTCGTCGTCTGCCGAGGTCCTGGATTCGGCGATGGTCATCCGCCCCGCCATCAAGGCCGTGCCCCTGGCCCTGGCCGCCAAGAAGGTCCGCGGCGGCGCGGCACCGGCAGCGCCCCCCGTGCCGCCCCCCGACGACGACGCCGACGAATTCATGGTGGATCCCGATGCCACCCTGAACCTGCCGGCCCAGCCCAAGAGCAAGGAAGGCGAAGAGCGTCGCAAGCGCAAACAGGGCGCGGCTTCCGTCGAGGGCGCCCCCCAGCCGATGATGGCCGAGCCTCTCGACAAAGAGAGCAACAACGGCGGTCGCCGGGCCCCCACCGAGGACATGCGCCGCAAGGCACGCAATCTGATGGAGCAGGCCCAGCAGGACCACGCTGTCGGCCGCGTCGGCGCCGCCCGCATGAATGCCAAGCTCGCCACCATCTACGACCCCGACAACGAGGCCTACCGGCGCATCCTCGCCGACTGGGAACGCCCGGCCGGGACTGGCGGTGATGCCTCCCGCCCCGAATACGTCATGCTCTACGAACAAGCCCAGGAGCGGGAAGACGACGACGACGTCGATGGCGCCCTGGTGTTGCTCGAAAAGGGGCTGCGGCTGGCCCCCAATCCGGCAGCGTTTCACAACCGCATCGGCGTGCTGCTGGCCATGCGCAAGCGGGACTTCGAACGGGCCAAGGACGAAATCCAGAAGGCCATCGCCCTGGAGCCCAAGAACCCCCACTACAGCAACAACCTCGGCAAGGTGATGGCCAAGGCCAACCGTCGCCGTGGTGACGCCGTCGCCAACGCCCGTTGACCGCACCTCCACCACCGGCAGCACCCACTGCACCCACAGCATCCAAAGGGGACGTCGTGACGGCCTCCCGGTTCGTTGTTTCAGATAATGGCGAAGTGACGTCCGCCGCCGGCGCTGACGGCGACGTGCTGGCGCTGCCGGGCTTCATCAATGCCCACAGCCATGCCTTTCAGCGGGCCCTGCGGGGGCGGGTGGAGCTGCGTTCGGCGGACCGGCCCGACGACGACTTCTGGTCCTGGCGCGAGGTCATGTACGGGGCTGCCAACCAGGTCTCCAGCGACGACGTCTTCGCGCTGTCGGCGTGGGCTTTTCTGGACATGCTGCAGGCGGGCTTCACGGCGGTGGGCGAGTTCCACTACCTGCACCACGGCGCCTGCGACGACGCCACCGGCAACAACGACGACGACGGACTGGCCATGTCCGCCGCCGTGGCCCGGGCCGCCGAGTCCGTGGGCATGGGCCTCGTGCTGTTGCAAACCGCCTACGCCCGCGCTGGCTTCGCAGACGATGCGCCATCGCCCCGGCAACGCCGCTTCGTGTTTGACGACGTCAATGCCTTCCTGGCCCACGCCGACCGGGCCCGGGAGACCCTGACCTCGCCCCTCGTCAGCGTTGGCCTGGCCATCCATTCGGTACGGGCCTGCCCACCGTCGTGGATGGAGGCGGTGGCCACCCGGGCCCGGGCCCTCGAGGTGCCCCTGCACGTGCACGCTTGCGAGCAGCGCAGCGAGGTCGAGGCCTGTCGCGCCGCCACCGGCTTGTCGCCGATTGCCCTCCTCGACCGCTGCGGGGCCCTCTCGCCGTTGACCACCGTCGTGCACGGCACCTGGCTCGACGACGACGACATCCAGCTGCTGGCTGAGCGCTCGGTTACCGTCTGCATCACGCCGTCGACGGAGCGCAACCTGGGCGATGGCCTGTGTCGCATCCGTGACCTCGTCAGCGCCGGCGTGCCCATCTGCGTCGGCAGCGACAGCCACGCCCGCATCGACGTCACCGACGAACTCCGCTCCCTCGAGGACCACGAGCGCCTGCGCCTGCAGCGACGCAATGTGCTGACGCCCGTGGGGGGACGGCTGGCCCGGGCCCTCATTCCCGCGGGCACCAGCGCCGGGCGCCGCAGCCTCGGCCTCGCTACGACGGCAGCCACCGTCGACGTCGCCATGCCCATCGAAGGCGTCGCCGGCGCCGACGTCGGCCTCGATGCCTGGCTGGTGGGCGGGTCCAGCGCCGACGTGGTCCGCGTCGTCGGCGAAAACGGGGCCCTGTTGTGGGACCGTCGGGATCCGTCCCTGGGCACCCTGCCCGCCGTGCGCGACGAGATTCGAAGCCGGGCCCGCGCTGTGTTGCGCCGCCTGGCGGGGAGCTGACATGGATGTCGACGTCGTCGGAGCCCTCGCCCACCTGGACGCCTTCCTCGAACGGGAGCAACCGGGCTACGCCACCAGCCGCCCCCTCGCTGCCCAGGCCCGCGACGCGTCGGTCGCCTACACCGAGACGCGCGCCATCGACGTCGACGCCGCGGCCTCCATTGGCTACCTCGCCCACTTCGGGCCCCGGGCCATTGTCGCCGTCGCCCGGGCGTTGCGGGCCCTGCCCGACAACAGCGCGCCCATCCACGTCGTCGACGTCGGCGCCGGCTCCGGCGCGTCGGCCCTGGCCTGGGCGTTTTTGCGGCGCACCGCTCCCGTGCACATCTCGCTGCTCGAGCAGAGCGAGCGGTCTTTGGAGCTCGCGCGCAAGCTCCTGCAGCGCCTGCCAGGCCACGTCCAGGTCCAGCCCCGCCACGGCGCCCTGACCACGGTGTCGCCCGTCGGCGAAGCCACCCATGTGTCGGCGGCCTTCGTCGTCGGCGAGCTCCCCGCCACCCTCGACGTCGAATCCGCCCTGCGTCGCCTGGCCCCGGCGGCCAGGACCACCGTGCTGGTGGACGCCGGCGACCACCCCCGGGCCCGGCGCCTCCAGGCGTTGCGGGAGACCCTGCGCGAGCGCGACGACGTCGTCATCCACGGCCCGTGCCCCCACCGCGACCCATGCCCCGCCCTCTTGCGGGACCGGGATTGGTGCCACGATCGCGTCGAGAAGCACCTGCCCGCCCGCCTGGCGGCGTTTGCCCGGCTGGTGGGCCGCGACGACGCCCTCATGAGCCTGTCCTGGCTGGCGTTTGGCCGTGGCACCGGCGCTGCCGCCAGCCAGAGCGATGCCGGCATCGTCGTCGTCGGCGAACCGCGCAAGGAGAAGGGCCGGGTCCGCCTCCCCGTCTGTGGGCCGGACGGGCTGCGTTTCCTGCAGGGCCTCAACCGCGATCGCGTCGTCACCGACGCCCTCACCGCCCTCGACCGCGGCGACCGGCTGCCGGCACCACCCGGCCGAAGCGTCGCCGGCGACACCTGGGTGCTGCGCGACGACGGCGCCGGCGATGCCCCGGTGGCCGTCAAGACCATCGTTTCGGCAATCAACGACATGACGAATCGACGAGCCGACAAATGAGGCTCGCCCACTTGGCGGGGAAGTTTCCCCGCCCGCCCCTCAAGAAACTCGCCTCGGCGACAAACCCCAGAGCGGGTTTCTCTTCGAGGCTCGGTCTCTTGGCGGGGAGGTTTCCCCGCCCGCCCCTCAAGAAACTCGCCTCGGCGACAAACCCCAGAGCGGGTTTCTCTTCGAGGCTCGCGTGACCGGCCTGCCCATCGTCCAACCGGCGCCCTGGGACCGCCCCGAGCATGCGGTCGGCCATGTGGAGCAGGCTCTGCAGGCGTTGTGGCGCGATCACGCCGCTGACATGTATCGTTTCAAGAATCTTCGAACCATCATCCGTTTGCGGCGGCGCTTCGACCTGCGCCCGGTGAGCCTCAACGGCCTGTTGGTGAAGATTCCGACGGGCCAGGTCCCCGACTGCGACAACTGCGTCGACCTCTGCTGCACGGGCCCAAACGCCGTCGTCAGCCTGCGCCTGCGGGACATCGCGGTCTTGATGGACCTTGGCCGGACGGACCTCATCACCCACGAGCGTCCGGCACCGCCGACGGACAAGCGGCGGCTGACCTGGGCCCGGCGGGAGGCCGATGGCTCGGTGTTCCACAAGGCCTTTCCGGTGTTGCAGCGCGACGCCACCGGCACCTGCCTGGCCCTCACCGAGGACCGGCTGTGCGGGCTGTGGCCGAGCTGGCCCTTGTCGTGTGCGCGCTATCCCTACGCCCTCGACCGCCAAAACAACGTCGTGTTCTACGCCAGGGGCTGCACGACGACGCGGTTGGCGCCCCTGGGCGAGGCCCCGGTGGCGGTCCGGCGGCTGGTGCGCGCCACCATCGACGCCTACAACGAGCGGCTCCGCGACGTCGTCCTGTTGGCCTTTGCCAGGGAACGCCTGCGCAGCCTGGGACTGGTGGCCTTCATGAACGAAGACGCGCTGCAGGGGTTGTGAGCGGCGGTTGTGAGAGGCGGACGTCCCTGAACTTTCCCCCCGGCCCACCGGTGGCTACTGTCGCGGCTATGGCCATTCCCCGTCGCATGATCGTCCTCGCTGCCTCTGCCGCCGCCGGCGCCGCCCTTTGGTACGTGGCCCAGCGCGCCCGCAAGGGACAGGAAAACCAGCGCAGCGCCGTCGACGACGCCAATGCCGAGAAGGACAAGCTCACCAAAGAAAAAGAAGAGCAGCAGAAGTCCGCGGGCGACGGCCAGCAGCAGGCCCAATCGTCCCCGTCGGGAAGCGCGTCCTCTGCGGCTGACGGCACCGACGGCGCCAAGAAGGAGCTCGCCCTCTTCCTCGCCGGCGACGCCTGGCACGACGAGATCGGCTGGCAGGCCCTGTGGGAAAAAGACGGCGTGGCCGCCCCCGACGTCTGGCTCAAGGAATCCGGTCGCCAGGTCCTCACCGCCGAGCGCCAGAAGCTGACGGACCACCCGGCCCTCCTCGCGGGCTGTCGTCGTCGCTGGATCGTGGTGTGCCGCTACGCGGGCATTGACGTCGGCGACGCCGCTGCGGTGTGGAACGACGCCTGAGCCGCGAGCCCAGACGCTGTGACGAGAAAAGGCGCCCCGGGGGCGCCTTTTTCGTTGTGCAGTCGCCGTGACCGCCGTCGTCGCCGTGGTCAGGTGTAGCGGTAGACGCCGCGGCCGGACTTCTTGCCGAGCCAGCCGGCGTCCACGTACTGCACGAGGAGGGGGCATGGGCGGTACTTGCTGTCGCCGAGACCGTCGTGGAGCACCCGCATGATGGCCAGGCAGGTGTCGAGGCCGATGAAGTCCGCCAGCGTCAGCGGACCCATGGGCTGGTTGGTGCCGAGCTTCATGGTGGTGTCGATGTCCTCGGCGGAGCCGACGCCCTCCATCAGGGCCTGGAACGCTTCGTTGATCATGGGCATCAAGATGCGGTTGGCGATGAAGCCCGGGTAGTCCTTCGACACCGTCGTCGTCTTGCCAAAGGTCTCGGCCAGGGCACGGGTGGCGGCGTACGTCTCGTCGCTGGTGGCGATGCCGCGGATGAGCTCCACGAGCTTCATGACCGGCACGGGATTCATGAAATGCATGCCGATGAAGTGCTCGGGCCGCTTCGTCGACGCCGCCAGCCGCGTGATGCTGATGCTGGAGGTGTTGCTGGCGAGGATGACGCCGGCGGGGACGATGGCGTCGAGTTCGCCAAAGATCTTCTTTTTGAGCCCCTCGTTTTCGACGGCGGCCTCGACGACGAATTCGCGGTCGGCGTGGTCGGCCAACGACGTCGTGAAACGCACCCGGCCGAGGGCGGCGTCGGCGGCGTGCTGGGTCAGCAGGTCCTTCTTGACGAGCCGGGCCAGGCTGTCGGCGATGGACTTCTTGCCCTTGGCGAGGGCAGCGTCGGCGATGTCGCTGACAACGACGTCACACCCGGCCTGGGCCGCCACCTGGGCGATGCCGGCTCCCATTTGCCCAGCCCCAACCACACCAATGCGCTGCATAGCTCTGCTCCTGGTTTCAAAAACAAACGCAGCGCCCCTGCGGGCGCCGACGTTGTGCCTGTGCGAGGCGAGGGTGGTCGCTCAGCGGCCGTGAATCAAGACCTTGGGCCCATCGGGGAAGAGGACCTCGACCTTGGAGCCGTCCTTCTGGGCGGTGGTGACACCGATGCCGAAGGTGGGGTGCCGAATGACGTCGCCCACCGACAGCCGGAGCCGCGGCGAGTAGGACGCGGCGCTGCCGTCTCGTCCCTTCATGAGCTCGTCGTAGTGGCTGGCCTTGACCTTGCCCGGTTGGGGCGTCCGTGGGCCAGACTCGGCGGCGCGCTCACGAGCCTTCACCTGGCGCGGCGCTTCGCCGGGCAGGTAGGGCTTGTAGGCGTGTTGGGAGTTGCATGTGTTGCAGTGGACCCGGGTCGGCACACTGCCTTCCATGGTCTCAATGGTGTGGGTCAGGAGAAGCTTGCACTTCCCGCACCACGAATCAGCGGTACCAGCGATTTTGAACGGCCCAGCCATGTGTGTCCTCGACAAAGGCTTATCGAGTACACGGCTTGGTCGCAGTCCGATAGGGAGATCGTCGTCACATCGTCGTCGCATCGTCGTCGCATCGTCGTCAGATGGTCGCCGACGCGCCACCCGGGCGACAGTCAAGGCGTCGCTGCTTCGTCGGCGAAGCGCTTGGCGCGGGCGTACATGGGCCCGAACTGCTTGCGGTAGGTGCGATCGATGGCGATGAGCTTTTCGAAGCAATCGCGGGCCACGACCCAATCTCGTTGCTGCATGGCCAGGGTGCCGAGGCCGATGAGGGCGGCCGGCGCGGTGGGGTCGGCGGCGACGGCTTCTTCGTAGGCGGCGCGGGCATCGGCGCGACGGCCCTCGCCAATGGCCCGTTCGGCGCGACCGAGGGCAGCGTCGCGGGCGAGGGGGTCCAGGGGCAATGACCCGGCCAACGACGCCTGCAGTTTGCTGGCGTCCATGGTCGCCACCGGGGCTGTCGGCTCCGTCGGCGTCGACAATTGGGCCACCGGCGCGTCGACCGCCTGGCGTTGGGGCAGCAACTCGCCCGCCAGCACCAGGGTCACCACGACGACAAACCCGATCAGCAGCAGCAGGCCACCAACGATGACGACGAGGGCCGCCGGGCTGATGCGTTGTCGGGGGCGACGAGGGGCCTCGACGACGACCATCGGCGCCGGCCCTGACTGGGCCTGCTTGACGGACTCCACCGAAACCACCCTGGCTGCCTTGGGAGCCCCGGGCGGAATCACCGGCGGTGGAACGTACGGCGCAGCACCCGGCGGCGGCGGCGCCATCGCGGCCATCGCGGCTGTCGGCGGCATCACGCCGACGCTGGTGGGCGGCACCGACGGCGGCGACCCGAAGCGCGTCTCTGGCTGCAGGGTTGCCGGTTGGGCCGCAGCCGCGGCTGGAGGTGGTGAGGCGCCCATCGGCCGGCTCGCGCCTGGCGGCGGGGGCCTGGGGGCAGCCTGCTGGGGCGCCGACGGCGGGGGCGCCGGGCGCGTCAACGGTGGGGCGGCCGGGCGGCTGGCCGACGGTGCCGTTGGCGCGAGATGGGCGGCCATGGGCGCCTGGGGCACGGGCATCGTGTCGCGCGGCATCGAGATCGCGGGCATCTTGTCGATGGTCGGCGGTGGCGGCGAGCCATCGGTGCTCAGGCCCGGACGTGATCGCGGCGGCAGGTCGACCATGCCCCCCTCGACGAAGGGAGCCAGGGCCGCGGCAAAGCTGGCGGCGTCGGGCCAGCGTTGGTCGCGGTTCTTGGCGAGACCACGACGCAGAACGTCTTCAAAACCGGGAGGCAACGCCAGCCCCGGCCGCTCGGCGGTCGGCGACGGCGCCTCGTCGGAAAAGACCTTCAGCAGGGTCTCCCGGACGCTGGTCCCGCGAAACGGTGAGCGGCCAAGCAGCAGGTGCCACAGGACCACCGACGCCGAGTACAGATCGCTGCGGGCGTCGAGGGTCTCGCCCCGGGCCTGCTCGGGGGACATGTATTCGGGGGTCCCAAAGATGGTCCCCGGGATGGTGAGGGCCTGCTGATCACCGGGGTCATTGCTTGTGATTTTGGCGATGCCGAAGTCGACGACCTTGACCATGTCGGGCCGGCCGGGCTTCGTCGTCAGCATGACGTTTTGGGGCTTGAGATCCCGGTGCAGCACGCCGCCGACGTGGGCCGCATCGAGGGCCTTCAGCAGTTGCACGCCAATCTTGGCCACCCGGGCGGGAGGCATGGCCCCCGACGCCCGCAGTTCATCGCCGAGGCCCCGGCCGTCGATGAGTTCCATGGCGATGTAGAAGGTGCCGTCGCCGTCCTCGCCGAAGTCGTCGATCTGGACGCAGTTTTCGTGGAGCAGCCGGCTCGCGGCCATGGCCTCGCGACGGAAGCGGGCCACCAGCTTCAGGTCTTTGGACAGGTGGGGGGCCAACAGCTTGATGGCGACGCGCTTGCCCGTCGTCGCGTGCTTGGCTTCGTAGACGGCGCCCATGCCGCCGGTCCCGAGCACGCGCGTGAGTTGATAGCGGCCCGCGAGGACCGTGCCGATCATCGCTTCCGGGCGATGTCGTTCCGCTGGTTGCGCCGACGACGGCTGACTCACCGCTTCAGCCTAGCCCGGCAGGCGCCAAAGCCGCGAATGAACGACCCGGGCTGAACGAAAGGGACCTCAGCATCACCCGTCCTTGCCGGGATGGGGCACCTGACTGACGGGGGCTGGTCCACCGGCGACCCGCTTGCGCAGCACGGCGAGGTTTTCCTCGAGGCGATGGGCCCCCTCGTCGTCTTCGGCGACGGCCAGCAACGCCCGGTGCTGGTCGACGACGGCCTTGGTCTGGGAGAGGAACTGGGCCCGCTGCCGCTTGAGTTCGGCGATGTCGCGCAACAGCTCGGTGAGCCGGTCCTGGGCCCGCTCGATGATGCGTTCAGCGTCCAGCTCGGCGCGGCCGAGGATGATGTCGGCCTCCTTGTCGGCGGCCCGCTTGATTTCTTCGGTCACCTTCTGGGCGGTGATCATGGTCTCTTTGAGGGTGTCTTCGCGGCTGCGGTAGTCCTCCAGCAGCCGGCGGGTGGCGCGCTGGTCCTCGCGAAGTTCGTTGTTGTCGCGCACGAGCTTTTCCATCTCGGAGGCGACGAGGTTCAAGAAAGCGTCAACCTCGGCCTTGTCGAGGCCACCGCCGAAGCGGCTGCGGAAGCGCTGTTGCTGGATGTCGAGCGGAGTCAAGCCCATACCGTCACCATACGGAGCCAGGTGGCCCCAATGGAAGCTTTTGACCATCGCCGCCTGCCTCGGGACGGGACACCAGGTGGGAGCGGGTGGGATACCGCCAGACCCCTCCCACCAGGACCTCCACCCGGACCCGGCAGCTGCTGGACCGCCTCGACGGCGCCGCCGTGCCCGCGTAGGACAGGCCCATGACGTACGAAAACCTCCTTGTCGCCGACGACGGCCCCGTCCGGGTCATCACCGTCAACCGCCCCACGGCTTTGAACGCCCTGAACCGCGCCACCGTGATGGAGCTTGGCCAGGCCTTCGCCGCCGTCGCCGCCGACGCTGCGGTCCGCGCCGTCATCATCACGGGCGGTGGCGACAAGAGCTTTGTCGCAGGCGCCGACATCACCGAGTTCAATGCGTTGTCGCCGGAAGAGGCTCGGGCGTATTCCCAAAAGGGCCAGGGCATCCTCGACCAGCTGGGCCAGCTCGACGTGCCGGTCATCGCCGCCGTCAACGGCTTCGCTCTCGGTGGCGGCCTCGAACTCGCCCTCGCCTGCGACTTCATCTACGCCGCCGACACCGCCCGCCTGGGCCTCGTCGAGGTCAACCTTGGCATCATCCCGGGCTTTGGCGGCGTGGCCCGCCTGGCGCGGCGCGTGGGCACGGCCATGGCCGCCGAGCTCATCATGTCCGCTGGCCAGGTGAAAGCCGACGAGGCCCTGCGCATCGGCCTCGCCAACAAGGTGGTCCCCCTCGCCGAGCTCCTCGACGCCGCCAAGAAGACGGCCCTGACGATGGCCCAGAAGGGTCCCCTGGCCACCGCCGCCGTCAAACGCCTGCTGCGCGAAGGCGAGGGCGCGTCCCTCAGCACCGCCAACAGCCTGGAACAATCGGCGTTCGGCCTGGTCTTCTCGACGGAAGACCGCAAGATCGGCGTTGACGCCTTCCTGGCCAAGACCAAGGGCCCGGTTCCCTTCGTCCGGCGCTAGGCCGCGAGTTTGGCGGGCTGCTACCATCGCCCCATGGTCAGCACCGCCGAACGCCGCGCCACGTACCAAGACGTGCTGAACGCCCCTGACGACGTCGTCGCCGAACTCCTCGGCGGCATGCTCTATACGCACGCCCGACCGGCGGGGCCCCATACCGAGGCCGCGTCTGTTCTGGGCATGGATATCGGCGGGGCCTTTCATCGCGGCCGCGGTGGGCCCGGGGGCTGGCTCATCCTCGATGAGCCCGAACTCCACCTCGGCGACGATGTCGTGGTGCCCGACCTGGCCGGCTGGCGCCGGGAACGGCTGGGGGCCGTGCCCAAGACGCCCGCCATCAGCGTCCATCCCGATTGGGTCTGCGAGGTGCTGTCGCCGTCGACGGCCCTGGTGGACCGACGGGTCAAACTCAAGCTGTATGCTCGTGAGCACGTCAGCCACGTGTGGCTGCTGGACCCCGTGGTCCGGTCCCTGGAGGTGTACCGCCTCGACGGCGAGGGCTACCGCGCCGTCGGCACCTGGGGAGACCACGACGTCGCCCGGCTGGAACCCTTCGAGGCCATCGAGCTGGAACTCGCCGCCCTGTGGCCCGGGCCCGCCGCTGACGCCCCCGATGGGCCGGGCTGACGTCGCGCGGTCGACGCAGGCGCCCGGTTTGGCGGGCTGCTAGGATCGCCCGATGGTCAGCACCGCCGAACGCCGCGCCACCTACCAGGACGTGCTGAACGCCCCGGACGACGTCGTCGCTGAACTCCTCGGCGGCGTGCTCTATACGCACGCCCGACCGGCGGGGCCCCACACGGAGGCCGCGTCGGTCCTCGTCATGGACATCGGCAGCGCCTTTCATCGGGGGCGCGGCGGCCCTGGCGGCTGGCTGATCCTCGTTGAACCCGAACTCCACCTTGGCGACGACGTCGTGGTGCCCGACCTGGCCGGCTGGCGCAGGGAGCGGCTGGGGGCCGTGCCCAAGACGCCCGCCATCAGCGTCCATCCCGATTGGGTCTGCGAGGTGCTGTCGCCATCGACGGCCCTGGTGGACCGACGGGTCAAGTTCAAGCTCTATGCCCGTGAACAGGTGACCCACGTCTGGCTGCTCGACCCCGTGGTCCGGTCCCTGGAGGTGTATCGCCTCGACGGCGAGGGCTACCGCGCCGTCGGCACCTGGGGCGACACCGACGTCGCCCGGCTGGAGCCCTTTGACGCCATCGAGCTGGAACTCGCCGCCCTGTGGCCCGGAGCCGCCGACGCCGCCGACGCCGCCGACGCCGGCCCCGGCTGAGCGGGACCAGGCATCGGACCCGCCATCGGGAGGTTGACGTCGGGGCTTTCTGACCGCACAACCGCCGACGTATGGCGTCTGAGCTCATCCGAAACTTTTCCATCATCGCCCACATCGACCACGGCAAGTCGACCCTGGCTGACCGCATTCTCGAGGTCACGGGGTCCATCACTGCCCGGGAGATGCAAGGCCAGTTCCTCGACAAGATGGACCTGGAGCGTGAGCGCGGCATCACCATCAAGGCCCAGGCGGTCCGGCTGTTCTACACAGCGAAGGACGGCAAGACCTACAACCTGAACCTCATCGACACCCCCGGACACGTCGACTTCAACTACGAAGTCAGCCGCGCCCTGGGTGCCTGCGAGGGAGCGCTGCTCGTCGTCGACGCCAGCCAGGGTGTGGAGGCCCAGACGTTGGCCAACGTCTACCTGGCCCTCGACGCCAACCTGACCATCGTGCCGGTCTTGAACAAGATCGATTTGCCGTCGGCGGAGCCCGAGCGGGTCCGTCAGGAAATCGAAGACATCATCGGCCTCGATGCGTCTGAAGCCATCCCCGCGTCGGCCAAGTCCGGCATCGGCATCGTCGAAATCCTCGAAGCCGTCGTCGCCAAGGTGCCGCCGCCGGTGGGCGATCCCACGGCGCCCCTGGCCTGCTTGATCTTCGACTCCTGGTTTGACGCCTACCGTGGCGTCGTCGTCCTCGTCCGCGTCTTCGAAGGCACCGTCAAGGCCGGCACCAAAGTGCGCTTCATGCACAATGGCAAAGACTTCGAAGTGCAAGAGGTTGGTGCGTTCACGCCCCATCCCAAGAAGCTGCCCCAGCTCGAGGCTGGCGAGACCGGCTTCATCATCGCCAACGTCAAGGAAGTCCGCGACGCCAAGGTCGGCGACACCGTCACAGAGACCGCCCGCCCCCGCGCCGAGCCACTGCCCGGCTTCAAGGAGATTCAGCCCGTCGTCTACGCCGGCGTGTTTCCCATCGACGCCGCCGACTACGAAAACCTCCGCGAGTCCCTGCACAAGCTGAAGCTCAACGACTCGGCCCTGAAGTTCGAGCCCGAAACGTCCCACGCCCTCGGCTTCGGCTTCCGGGTCGGCTTCCTCGGTCTGCTGCACATGGACGTGGTCCAGGAGCGCCTGGAGCGAGAGTTCAACCTCAGCCTGATCACGACGGCGCCGACGGTGGTCTACAAGGCCTACATGACCGACGGCACGGTCTACGACGTCGACAACCCGTCGCGCATGCCCGACCGGACCATCACCGACCGCATCGAAGAGCCCATCATCACCGCGATCCTGCACACGCCGTCGGAGCACGTGGGGGCCATCCTCAAGCTGTGCGAAGACCGCCGCGGCATCCAGAAGGAACTGAACTTCATCACCCAGACCCGGGTGCTCATCAAATATGAGCTGCCCCTGGCCGAGGTGGTCTTTGACTTCTTCGACAAGTTGAAGACCGTCAGCCGTGGCTACGCCAGCTTCGACTACGAGCTCGCCGGCTACCGCGAAGAAGACCTCGTCAAGATCGACGTCCTCGTCAACGGCGACGTCGTCGACGCCCTCGCCATCGTGGCCCACAAGAGCCGGGCCCAGGCCCGCGGTCGGGTGCTGTGCGAAAAGATGAAGGAACTCATCCCGAAGCAGCAGTACCAGGTGGCCATCCAGGCAGCGATTGGCGGCAAAATCATCGCCCGCGAGACCCTGTCGGCCCTGCGCAAGGACGTCACGGCCAAGTGCTACGGCGGCGACATCAGCCGCAAGCGCAAGCTGTTGGAGCGCCAGAAAGAGGGCAAGAAGCGGATGCGCCAGGTGGGCTCCGTGGAAATCCCCCAGGAGGCCTTCCTCGCCGTCCTCAAGGTCGACTGACGTCGTCGAGGGCGGGAATCATCAGCAACCCTGATGGGTTCCCCCTCGCTGTGCACGTGACGTATTGATGATTGATGCTTCTTCGGCAGGCGCCGAAGAACTTGGCCTGAGCACCCTCGACCAAGCTCACCCGGAACCAAGGCCCGCCGATGTTGCGTCGATCCAAGCGCCTGCTGACTCCCGGCCACGCTGTCGCGGCCGTCGTCGTCATGGTCGGCATCTACTTCGCCTGGGCCTCGGTGATGCCCGAGGGTGGCACCGGCAGCAACGTCGTCCTCGGTCTGCTGGTGGCCATCGTCGCCTTGTGGATGGGCGCGACGTCCATCGGCCCCCAGATTGATGACCTCCTCGTGTCCAAGGCCCGGGCCACCCTCCGCAAACAGCGGCGGGCCGCCCATGACCTCGCCCGTGAACTCGAGAAGGCCGGCGCCCGCGAGCGCAAGAACAAGAAGACCCGACTGACCTCGGACGTCTTTGCCCGCATCGACACCGCCGTCACAGCCCTCGACGCCGCGGCCATCGGCACCGCCGACAGCGACGACGACGTCAAAGCCGCTGTCGCTGCCGCCGAAGGCCTGGTCGAGCAGGTCTTTCCGCCGATGAAGGAAAGCGTCTTCACCCAGGCCCGGTCCCTGGGCTTTGCCTTCGCCATCGCCATCGCCCTGCGCACGTTTGCGGTGGCGCCGTTTCAGATTCCGTCGGGGTCGATGATTCCGACGCTGCTCATCGGCGACCACCTCTTTGTGTGGCGCGCCACCTACGGGCTGCAGATTCCGTCGCGCAATGGGCTGGGCCGCCTGGCAGGGCTGCTGGGCTTCCTGCCCGAGAAGCCCTTCTACTTCGTGCGCTGGTCGACGCCGTCCCCCGGTGACGTCGTCGTCTTCGAGGCCCCGCCCTGGGTGGGCATGAACAGCGGCGAGGACTGGATCAAGCGCGTCATCGCGGGCCCCGGCCAGACCGTGAAGTTCGAGGGCACGGTCCTCACCGTCGACGGCCGTCCCTACAGCCAGGAGAGCCCGACGGGGCGCGTGGGCACCGACGACGCCGGCTATCCCTTCGGCGAGATGACCCGCTACATGGATTACGACGAGCGGCTCAACAGCTGGTTCCCGGTCACGGGCAACCACAAGATCGAAAAGCTCGTCGACCGCGACGGCACCGTGCGTCCCCACAGCATCTACAACGACATGCCCCCTCCCGACCGCGCCGGCGCCGTCGACTGGCCCGCCGTCGGCGTGGCCCCCCGCCTGCCCGGCCTGCGCTGCACAGACACGAGCTGCGTCGTCGAGGACGGCTACGTCTTCGTCATGGGCGACAACCGCGATCACAGCTCTGACGGGCGAACCTGGGGAGCGGTGCCCATCGACAACGTGAAGGGCCAGGCCATCTTCATCTGGGTGTCCGTGGACGGCAGCGAGAATTCCCTGAAGGCCGGCCGCTTCACCCTGCCCCGCTTCCGCTGGGACCGCCTGGGTGAGCTGATCCGCTAACTGCCCGATTCTGAAGCCATTCCGTGCGCCGGTGGACGTGTCAGCCCACCAATTTCGACCGCGGAGCGGTCGAATTGTTCTGATTATTCAAACGCTTGGCGCTGCGCCAACCGTTTGAATTCAGCCGTTTCCGGGCGTGCCAGAGTTCCCACGAAACCTGCAAATTCATCCAGACCGCGCTGGCTGACAACGTCACCGAACTCAGTCCAGCAGGCCCTCCAGGAAGGCCGCTGGGGCGGCGTGCAGCGTGACCCTGGTGCAGGTGGCGGGGAGGTCGACGCGGCCGCCATTTTCGACCACGACGCTGCTGGCGCCGGGAGCGCTGTCGACGATGATGCGGGCGAGACCGAGGGGGGCCACCCGGGCGGGTTGGATGCGGATGTCGACGGCAGTGGCCGAGGGGTGGTCGACGGACGCAAACGCGGTGTGGATCGCGGAGCGGCGGGCATCCGCGATCATGCCGATGGCGGGCTGGGCCACAACGGCGTCCACGAAGAGGAAGCTGACAAACGCGTCGGTGCCGTAGCCCATGTCGGGGGTCATGGCCCGGTCGGTGGTGACGTCGGTGAAGGTCACCGTCAGGCCGGTGGCCACGCAGGCCGTGCGCACCACGGCGCGGGCGCGGGCCAGCACGTCGAGGGGAATCGGCAAGCCTTTGACGTCGTCAGGGGCGGTGGCGGCGGGTTCGAGGGTGCGGGCCTGTTTCCACACCAACCGCGACGGCAACTGGACGCCTGAGCGCAAGGCGGGCCAGCCAGCGCCGACGGTGCGGGTCTCGAAGTCGAGGGTCAGGGTGCTGCGGGCCTTCGAGGCCTGGACCGTGCGGTTCTCGCCGTCGAGCCAGCCTTCGGTCACCGTGCGGGCGTCGGCGAACATCGCCAGCAGGGTGGCGTCGTCGAGGACCACGTCGCCGGGCAACAGGATGGTGCTGCCACGGATGCGTTCGATGCGGGGCGCGCCTTCGCCGTTTTCGTCGACGACAACGGTGACGCGATCAATCTCGGGCAGATGGGTCGAGCCCGGCGGCGGGTTGGTGACGCTGTGGGAGCCCGCCTGTTGGTTGACCTCGAAGACGTAGCCCGCCGGGGTGGGGCTGTTCTGGCTGCCCGACGGCAGAATCGTGAAGAGGGCGACGCCGTTGTTGCGTTCGAGGTCGTCGGGGAAGTTGGCGTGGACGACGACGGCCATCGCTCCCGTGAGGTGGACGGCGTTGGCGAGGCGGCGCTCCTCGAAGGCCTCGATGCCCCAATAGCTGGCCCAGGTGGCGCGGATGGCGTCCTCGACGGTGGCGTCGCTGGTGCGGGGTGGGTCGAGGTAGCCCGTGAAGCTCGCGTACAGGCCGGCGCCGTTGAAGCCCTCGGCGTCCTCCATCGTCGACGACGACCGGAAGCGCAGGCCCTGGCTGCGGGCGTAGCGGCCAAAGCGGCTGTGCAGGTCGTCGGTGATGGCGGCCAGGGTCTGGGCCGCGATCGGGGTGTCGCGGATGATGCCGACGATGCCGCCGTCGTCGACGATGTCCCGCAACAACGAGCCCGGTGGTCGGGAGTCCTTGAAGGCCTGGGCCGTGGCGGCGTCGACGGCGCCTTCGCCCTCCAGCACGATGCGCCGCACCACGCGGTCGGCGACGAAGGACCGGTCTTGCAGGGCGGCGGCGATGCGTCCGTCGAGGCCGCTCGTGGTCAGATGCTCGAGATAGGGCTTGATGGTGATGGCGACGGGGGCATCGACGGTGCTGACGTCGGCGCTCGTGAGCCCGACAAAGCCCGCGCCCTTGCCGCCGATGACGGGCCGCAGCAGGTCAGCCTCGGCAAACGACAACGACACGAGATTGATGGTGTTGTCGACGTCGGTGAGGTCCACCGGCGGCAACCGGATGACGGCGGGGCTCGTGAGGGTGCGCCACGTCGAGAAGTCCGCCTCGCTGATGGCCTGGATGCGCAGACTGCCGTCGGTGACGTTGGCACTGACGACCACGGGAGCCCGGACCCGGGCCAGTTGGTCGAGGTTGACGTCGTCGACGATGCCGGCGCGAAACGCGTTGGGGATGCCCCGGTTGCGGGCCAGCAGGTTCACGTGGGCCAGGGCCGTCTGGGGCTGGTTGGTGATGAGGGCCGCGCAGGGCGGCAGCAGGTCGGGGACGTCGTCGACGATGAGGACGTCGGTGGCCCTCGATGTCTCCAGCAGGGCTTCTTCGCCGCGCCGGACCATCAGCACCCGACCGGCGGTGGTCCCCGCCGAGTAGACCTCGGTCTGACCAGGGGTGACGACGTCGTCAAAGGAGATGACCTTCTGGCGCAGGTCTGCGGGGAAGGTCTGGGCAATCTCGGCCTGGGCCAGGGACCGCGTGATCCACTTCAGATTGCTGCCCACCTCGGGGGGCAACCCGGGGGTGACGACGTCGAAGAAGGCGCGGACGACGGCTTCGGGGGCCGGGTCTGTGAACTCCAGCTCCATCGCCCAGACGTCCTGGGGGCGTTCGGCGGTGGCGTTGAAGCGCACGATGGTGGCGACGCCGAGGGCCCGCGGGTCATTGAACAGGGCGAGGTCATAGAAGCGGGGGGAGTAGAGCCGCTCGTCGGTGCTCAGGAAGCGCAGGTCGAGGGGCAAGGTCCGCCCGGCGGCGAGCTCGCGCTCGGCCCAGTCGTAGATGGCCGCGATGGACGTGAAGGGCCCCCGGTCGTCGGGGCGGTCCTTGACGTCGTCGAGGCCGTCGACGGCCTCGCCGTTCAGCAGGCGGAACCAGTACCACTCGTCGTGCAGTTGAAAGAAGTCGCTGGCGAGGAAGCGGACGCCGGCGACGTCGTCACCACCGCCACCGCCATCCTGGCCAAAGCGGGTCACGACGATCTTCACCGACGATGACGAGGCGGTGGAGGCTGCCAGGGCGTCGAAGTCGGCCACGGTGGCGATGCGGCCGACGGTGTGGTCGTCGAACCCACCTTCCCCTTCACCCTCCCCTTCGCCCTCACCTTCCCCTTCACCGGGTCCCGGCTCGCGGCCGCGGCAGCTGCTGCCCCCAGACAGCAGGAGTGCGGCGCCGGCGACGCAGGCCAGCCAGGCAGGCACGGCAGACGGGGTGGTCCAGGTCCGGTGGCGTCGGGTCACAGCGCCGTCCGGCGTGGGAGGGGTCGGGTCATGGGGAAATGCTCACAATCGGCCGCCGAGGGGCCACCTGGATCTGTGCATTGCAGGTGCCAGTTTGGTTTGTGGGCCGGCCTCGCTACAAGCAGGGCGTGTCCATCGCCGAATCCGCCTTGTTTGAGGAAAGTCTCCCCGACCGCTTCCCCAAACTCGTGAACCTCTACGAGAAGGCCAAGCGGGATTTCTGGAACGAGACCACGGCCATCGACTGGGATCAGGAACTGACCCTGACCATGGACCAACGGGTGCGCTTGGCCCGCCTGCTGTCCATCACCTACTACGGCGAGCGGGCGGCCCTCACCATCGCCAGCCAGCTGGTGGCCACCGTCCCCGACGAAGAAGCCCGCCAGGTCCTTGCCTGTCAGGTCGTCGAGGAGGCCAAGCATATCGGGGCCTTCCAGCGCTTGTTGAAGAAGCTCGACCGGATTCATCCGCCGTCGTACTTCGCGCGCAAATTCCTCGTGGACCTCATCGAGACCGACGAACCCACCGCCAAGCTCGTGGGCATGCACCTCTTCGTCGAGAACATCGCCAACCACGCCTTCAACGCCCTGCGGGAAAGCCTCGAGGACCCCCTCGTGCGCCAGGTCCTCGAGTACGTGGCCCGCGACGAGAAGAAGCACACGGCCATCGCCGTGCTCTACCTGCCCTCCCTCCTCGAGAAGCTGCCCCCCCACAAGGCCGCCTGGCTCTACGCCAAGCAGGCCAAGTGGCTCGTGATGGGCATCTTGATGGTCAAGGACGGCTACGAAGACGCCCGCGCCCTCAACGTCGACCTCGCCGCCGCCGGCCAGAAGGCCCTGCGCCAGCACTACCGACTGCGGGAACAGATGGCGACCACGCGGGGCCTCCTCGACGTCCCCGGCTTCGAGCGCGTCATCGACCTCGTCGCCCGAATGGCCAGGGGATAACGATGGCTGCGAGGGAGCGCTCATCACCGCGCGAGCACGAGGCGCTCATCATCAGGGAACCCTCGGCCGATCAGGCACAGGCGAGCACGTGCGGCACGTTGGCAGGGGCGCCCCCTGTCCCGGTTGCTGCATGACAGGTCCGACGGCACATCCGGGCCATGAACGCTGCTGCACCTGTCGCCGTTTCTCCCGGTCGTGACCGCTCCTTCGCCATCTTCACCGCCGTCGTGTCGGCGGCGGCCCTGGGCTTCTTGTTCTGGCTGCTGGTGCTGCGCGCCGGGACGCCGGGCGCCGACGTCAATCTGCGCTTCCTGCCCGCCGTCAATGCCAGCTTCAACGCGCTGGCGGCGACGTTGTTGACGATGGGCTTTGTGTTCATCCGCCAGGGCAAGCCCCACCTGCACAAGTTCGCGATGGTGGGGGCGTTTGCGGCGTCGGGCCTCTTCCTCGTCAGCTACGTCACCTACCACTACGTCCACGGCGACACGAAGTTCATCGGCGAGGGGGCGTTGCGCGCCGTCTACTTCGGCATCCTCATCAGCCACATCCTGCTGTCGGTCCTCATCGTGCCCGGCGCCCTGTTCGCGTTCTGGTTCGCGGGCACCAAGCGCTTCACGCAACACAAGCGCGTGACCCGGGTGCTGCTGCCCGCCTGGCTCTATGTGTCGGTCACCGGTGTGGTGATTTTCTTCATGCTCAAGGCCTGGGGCCAGACCGCCGCCTGAGCGGTCAGGAGGCGATGCGCAACGCCTGCCGCCGGGCCTGGTCCATGTCGGTGGCGGTCTCCGGGTCGCGATTGACCAGGTACCCCTGCACCGAGGGCGCGAAGAACAGGGCAATGACGCCGGCGAAGTGGCGCGCCCCCTCCGGCGTCAACGACAGGGCCGGGCGGGTGCCGCACTGCCCCATGGTCTCGTGCATCAAGCCCCGCGCCTTCACGAAGGCGACCTCGTCGGGGAAGGCGTCGTCGACGGTGACGCCGAACTTCTGCTGAAATGCCAGTCGATCGATCTCGCCGAAGTAGAAGGCGACGGCGACGAACTTCGCCATCATCTGGGTGCGCGGCAGGTCGTAGAGGTCCTGGATTGGCAGGCGCCCGGCCTCGATGGCCCGACGGTGGGGCAGCAGGTTCTTGCCGACGGCGCCGTCGTTGTAGGCGATGGTCGTGTGGCTGAAGGTCTGGGCGCCAAGACCGAGGCCGAGGTAGGGCATGCCCTCGATGACCCGATGGGTGAGGTAGGCCGAGGTGCCGGTCCGGTCGGGCGACAACGACGACGCTGGATCGCGGATGTCGCGCCGCACGAAGGTGTTCTTGCCCGGCGACGCGACGTAGCCGGCGGCTTCGAGGACCGCGCGCGCGAGGGCGGCGTGGCCCTTCACCAACGTCGACGTTGCCCGCGGCGCCTGGTGGGAGATGCGCGTGAGCTTGTAGCGCATGCGGTAGAGGGTGATGAACTCCGGGCCGAGGCCGATGGTGTGGGCCAGCGTCGCCGCCAGGCTCTCATCGCTTTGATCAGCGAAGCCGTACATGACGTCGAGGTTGATGCGCCCAAAGCCCGCCCGCCGCATGTTCTGCATGGCTGTATGGTGGTGCTCGATGCCGTTTTGATCACGGGCGAGGACCTTCAACAGGTCGGGCTGGATGGTCTGCAAGCCCATCGAGATGCGGCTGATGCCGACGTCGACATAGGCCTTGAGCTTGTCGGGCTCGGCGGCCGCCAACTTGGGCGTGGTCTCGATGCTGATGCCGCCACCGTCGCCGCTGCCGCAGTCGAACGTTTGCTGCAGGGCGTGGACGATGTCGACGATGTCTGCCGCCGGGACAAACGCCGGGGTGCCGCCGCCGATGTCGATGCCATGCACGCGCTTTTTGGCGCCGTCGAGGAGGACGCCGTAGGCGGCGACCTCCTTGAGGAGGGCGTCCTTGTAGGCGGCGGTGTCGTCGAGGTCTTTGCCCGAGACGACGGTGTATTCGCAGAATGAGCAGCGCGTCTCGCAAAACGGGATGTGCACATAGAGCGACAGGTCGTCGATGTCGGCGAAGGCCCGGGCCGTGACGCCCGCATGGTCGTCGCGCTTCACGCGGTAGGGGCCCCAGCTGACGTCGTGGGCGATGGGGTAGGCGGTGTTGCTGATGTGGTGGTTGCGCTCGCCACCGGCAAACACCGTGGCCGGGTCGAGGCGGACGGCGTCGGCGGGGGACGGGTCGCGCCAGCGGCGCGCCGTCCTGTCAGCCAGGGCGACAACGGGTGCGGGTGCGGGTGCGGGTGTCTTGTGCTGCACAGAACCTCCGGGCGGGCGTGGTCCAACCGAGCCGGGTCAGTTATATACACATCACATATATGCGTCAAGCATCTATCTGAATCGGTTCCTCTGGCGCACCACCCTCCGCGTCCTGATGCGGCGGGCGATGGTTCTGGTCTCAGCCACCCGGGCGGCTGGACTCGCTGGTCAGGCAGGTCCGTCGGTCGGCCCCGGTCCGCCGGGCCCCGGTCCGCCGGGCCCCGTCCGCCGGGCCCCGTCCGCCGGGCCCCGTCCGCCGGGCCCCGTCCGCCGGGCCCCGTCCGCCAGGCCCGGTCCAGACCCGGTCAGCCAAAGACGTCATCGAGGGCCGCCGCCAACGATGGCCCGCTGTTGTCGCCGATGACGCGGTCGGCGATGTCGCGCACGCTCTCGGGGCTGTGGCCCATGGCGATGCTCAGGCCGGCGGCTTCGAGCATGTCGCGGTCGTTTTCGTCGTCGCCGATGCACACGATCTCGCGGACGTCGATGCCGAGGTGGGCCGCGCAGCGCCACAGGGCGGTGCCCTTGTTGACGCCGTCGGGGAGCAGTTCGAGGAAGCGGGGATTGCTGCGCACCAGGTGGGCACCGGGGGGCACCAGCCGCTCCTTCGTCAAAATGCGGCGCAGCTCCAGCAGACGCTCGGGCTCGTCGACAAAGAGCAGCTTCACCGGCGCCCGCTCCAGCTGCAGCAGGTCGACGGCTTCCCGGGCCGACAACGCCGCGCCGGCGACGGTGGAGCGGGGCTCGGGCACCCGGGTGTCGGTCAGCAAGCGTTCGTCGACGTAGGCGCCGACGTGGATGCCCATGTCGAGCACCCGGGCGATGACCTTCAGGGTGAAGGTGCGCGGCAGCGTCGTGGCAAACAACGTCGTGGTGAGGTCGGCCTCCACCACCTTGGCGCCGTTGAACAGCACGCAGGGGGCGTCGACGCCGATGGCCTCGGCATAGGGAATCGTCGTCGTCGCCCGTCGGCCGGTGGCGATGGCCACCTTGATGCCCTTGGCCTTCAGTCGGTCGATGGCGGCAAAAACCTCGGGAGGAATGCGAGCGTCGGCGTCGAGGAGGGTGCCGTCGAGGTCGAAGTAGACGGCGCGCCAGGGCTTGCTCATGTCGCAGCCTACGTCGGCGCCTTGGCGGCTGTCGCCCGGGCTGCCACCCTCGACCCACCATGACGCTGGCACCACGCCCTGTCCCAGACCTTCCCCTGCGGGTGCGCCGTGTCGCCGTCGACGAGGTCGACGCCCGCCGCGTGATCGCGGCCATCGAGGGACTGCCGCTGGCGTATGTCGGCGGTCGCCAGGGCGGCGGCTATCTGAAGGCGTCTCTCGACGACGTCCGGGCCGTGGACGGGCTCCGTGGGCCCCTTCTGAGGCTGGAGGCCCTGCTGGGGCATCCGCCCGCCGTCGACCGCTACTGGCTCGTCTATCCAACCGGCTCGAGCATCGGCGCCCACACGGACCCCTGCCCCGCCGACGGCCTGGTCCACCTGCGGGCCAACCTGGTGGTCGACGTCGGCGACGGCGGCGACTTTCAGGCCGGTGGCCGGACCGTCGACCTCGGCGTCGGCGACGCCGTGGTGTTTCGCCCCGACGTCGTCGTCCACGCCGTCAGCACGGTCACCCGGGGGACCCGCCGGGTCCTGAGCGTTGGCACCGTCATGAGCGCCGAAGCCGCCGCCGCCGTGCTCGCGGCGCTCGAGGAGGGGTGAATCCGCCCACACCGTGCCGTGCCGGAGCGGGTGCCGGAGCTGGTGCCAGAAGGGAGCAGGGTTTGCGGCGTCGGCCACCCGCGCGTAGCGTTGTGGGTGATGGACGACAAAGACCCACCCGACGCCAGCAAGAAAATCGCCGACGACGACGATGACCTCGACCACGCCGCCGAGCGCGGGGGCTTCACCGCCAAGGTCCTTGGCGACCTCGCCCGCAAGGCGTTGATGACGGGCATCGGCGCCGTCTTCATGAGCGAAGAGCATCTGCGGGGCCAGCTGTCGGAGATGAAGCTGCCCAAGGAAGCCATGGGCTACGTGATGGGCACCGCCGACAAGACCAAGCGGGAGATCATTGACGTCGTCGCCCGCGAAACCCGCGCGTTTTTGTCCCGCCTCGAGGTCGAAAAGATGGTCGGGCGGATCCTCGTGGGCACCACCATCGAGATCAACACTCGCATCCGCATCATGCCCAAGGCCGGCGGCGGCCTCGGCGTCAGCGTCGACAAAAACGAGTCCGCCCTCGTGAAGACCGCCGCCGACGGTGTCGGTGACGAGCCCCGCGAAGGCGGCGATGAAGCCGAGGCCGACCGCCCCCGCCGACGCAAGCGCCGCCGGGAAGACTGATCGAGCCTCGAAGAGAAACCCGCTCTGGGGTTTGTCGCCGAGGCGAGTCTCTTGAGGGGCGGGCGGGGAAACCTCCCCGCCGATCACGTCAGCGCTGACTCAGCGCTGGCGACGACGGCGCAGCAGCAACAGACCGGGCAGCATGAGGGCCGCCGAGGCGCTGCCGCCACAGCCGCCCACAGGTTCCTCGCCTTCGCCTTCGCCTTCGCCCTCCCCCTCACCCTCGCCTTCGGCGGCACCGCCGTCGACGCCGTCGGGGTCGGCGCTGGTGGCGCCGGCGCTGCCGGGGTTGGAGATGTCGGTGGTGCGGGCGGCGGCGCCGCTGGTCCACACGCAATCGGGGTCACCGAGCTCCTGGCCGTTGGTCTGGCCATCGCCGTCGCTGTCAGCACCGCAGATGGCGGCGTTCCACCAGATGAAGCCGGCGTCGGATGTGTTGATGGTGCTGGTGTTGTCGGCGGTGCCACCATTGGCTGTGAAGAGGAGGTCGCCAAAGTCGTTCCAGGGGTTGCCGCCGCCCGCGCGCACATGGCAACCGGCACAGCTCACCTGCGACCCATTGGGGATCTCCGACTGGAACTGGCTGAAGGCCATCGACGACGACGACAACGTCAGGGCGAGGGTGGCAGGGGCGATGATGCGGCTGAGTTTCACGTGGCCTCCAGGACCCGTCGTTGTGGTGCTCGTGCGGGCCCCGAAAGCCTGCCCGACGCCGACAGCCAACGCCAGTCCCGAGCGACAGATGACAGGCTGCGTTGGGCGGCTTCAGGAACAAAAAACACCGACAGGGGCCCAAGGCCCGTGTCGGTGAACTGTTTCTGGTGTGGAGGTCTCGGCCGGAATCGAACCGGCGTAGACGGTTTTGCAGACCGCTCCCTAACCACTCGGGCACGAGACCACGGGGGCGTACCTATCGCGGTCGCAGGCCCCCTGCAAGCCCATTCGACGGCGGAGGGGTGGGTGGCGCCGTCGACGGCGGGCCCGACGTCTGCTAGCCAGCCCGTCACTCTGGAGGTCGTCATGGCTCTTGATCGTCGTCGTCGCATCGCAGTGGTTCCCGGTGATGGCATCGGCATCGAGGTCATCGCCGAGCAGAAGAAGCTGCTCGCCGTCATCGACCGCCACCGGTCCCTGGGGCTCGAGCTCGTCGACAAGGATTGGGGTGCCGAGCGCTGGTTGAAGGACAAGGTGGGCCTCCCCAAGGGGGCCCTCGAAGACCTCACGGCCCACTACGACGCCGTCACCTTCGGCGCCCTGGGGGATCCCCGCATCCCCGACATGGCCCACGGCCGCGAGATCTTGCTCGGCATGCGCCAGGGCCTCGACCTCTACGCCAACATGCGCCCCATCCGCTGCCTCGACGACAGCCTCTCCCCCCTCAAGGGCAAGGGCGAAAAAGAAATCGACTTCGTCTGCTTCCGCGAAAACACCGAGGACATGTACGTGTCCCTCGGCGGCGTCTTCAAGCAGGGCACCGACGACGAGGTCGCCCAGGACATCAGCATCAACACGAAGAAGGGCGTCGAGCGCATCATCCGCCACGCCTTCGAATTCGCCGTCAAGGCCGGGCGCAAGAAGGTCACGATGACCGACAAGCACAACGCCATCCGCTTCGGCGGCGGCTTGTGGAAGCGCACCTTCGAGGCCGTGGCCAAAGAGTTCCCGACCATCGCCACCGACCACCTGTTTGTCGACGTCGCCGCCATGGAATTCGTCCGCAAGCCCGAGCGCTTCGACGTCGTGGTCTCGAACAACCTCTTCGGCGACATCCTGACGGACCTCGGCGCGGCCCTCGGCGGCGGCCTTGGTCTGGCGGCGTCGGCCAACATCCACCCCGGTCGCATCGGCCTGTTCGAGCCCGTCCATGGCTCGGCCCCGGACATCGCGGGCAAGGGCGTCGCCAACCCGCTGGCGGCGTTTCTGACGGGCGCCATGATGCTCGACTTCCTCGACGCCACCGACGAAGGCGCCCTCGTCAACCGCGCTGTCCAGGCCTGCATCAAGCATGGCCCAAAGACCCCAGACATGGGCGGCAGCGCCCGCACCGACGACGTCACCGCCTTCGTGCTGGCCCACGTCGAGCGGGAGCTCTGAGCTGACCATCAGGTGAGGGATCCGGCTTCGTCGCCCTCCGGAGTCCCTCACCGCGGCTTCGCCGCGCCCTCTCCCAATTCTGGGAGAGGGCTCCTCGGGACGGAGACGTGTGTGACGACGTTCCCACCGGCTCCCCCCTCCCAGAATTGGGAGAAGGGGGTCGGGGGGGATGAGGGCTCCCAAGCCGGGATCGTCAGGGGCGGCGACGGCGCAGAACCGCCAGCAGCGCCAGGAAAGCGGCGAAGGTCCCCGGTGAGCTGCCGCCGGCGCAGGGACAGCCAATGGGTGGTTCGCCTTCGCCTTCCCCTTCGGCAGGCTCACCTTCGCCTTCCCCTTCGGCAGGCTTGCCTTCCCCTTCTCCCTCGCCTTCGCCCTCTCCTTCGCCTTCCCCTTCGCCCTCTCCGGGTCCCGGCACGAAGTCTTCGTCGACGGCGCCGTCGCAGTCATCGTCGACGTCGTCGTCGGTGCTGTCATCGACGGCGACGGGGGCCCCGGCGACGGCGTCGCATTCGACGGTCACGGTGTCTGCGCCGCAGACAAACGTGCCCGCGCCCAGACAGGCCCCCTGCCCGCGGGAGCACGGGGTCCCGAGCAACGTCGACGTCACGCAATCCCCCAGCGGCGTGGCGTCGGGGCCCGCCGTGCAGGTGCCGTCGACGACGCCAGCGCCGTCGCAGATACCGTCGTCGTCGCTGTCAGGATCGCGGACGCCGGTGCCCGCGGTCTCCTCGGCGGTCTCGTCGAGGCCGTCGCCGTCGACGTCGGCGTCGCAGGCATCGCCGTCACCGTCGCCGTCGAGATCGGCCTGGTCGGCGTTTTCGTCGCGGGAACAGTTGTCGGCGGTGTCGTCGACGGTGTCGCCGTCATCATCGTCGTCACAGGCATCGCCCAGCAGGTCGACGTCGAGGTCCTGCTGGCCGGCATTGCTGTCGGTCGGGCAGTTGTCGAGGACGTCAACCACCCCGTCGTTGTCGTCGTCGGCGTCGCAGGCATCCCCTTCGCCGTCGCCCTCGTTGTCGGCCTGGTTGTCGGCGAGGTTGGGGCAGACATCGACGCCATTGCCGACGCCATCGCCATCGCGGTCGGCGTCGCAGACGTCACCGAGGGTGTCGTTGTCGAGGTTGGCCTGGTCGGGGTTGACCAGGTTCACGCAGTTGTCGCAGACGTCACCGACATCGTCGTTGTCGCCGTCGGCCTGGTCGGCGTTTCTCACCAGGTCGCAGTTGTCGACGTCATCGGTAAGGCCGTCGCCGTCAGTGTCTGTCACCACCGTAAACTGGAGGGTGAGCTGGCGATTGCGATCGCCGCCAGTACCGCCACCTCCCTGGGCAACGGCGGCATTGATGTCGTTGACGCCGACGCTGAGGGTGTGGCTGCCCACCTGCAAGCCAGCGAGCGTCAGGTCCCAGACAACTTCGTTGTCGCCGGCGAAGCTCTGGTTGAGCTGGGTGTCCCGGGTGGCATGGCGACCCGCTGGACACGAGCCGTTGTTGCTGACGCCGCAAACCCGCTGCCCCGAGGCGCCTTGAAAGGTGCCAGCGATGGCAGGAACCGACGCTGCGAAGGCGCCGAAGCGGAACGTCGTGCACGGCAGGGTCGTCTCGACGCAACCACCGTTGTTCGACGACGACATCACCACGCGAAAGACCGCTGTGCCACCGACCAGCAGGGGCCCTGCCGTGATCTGCGTGACCGTGGCGTTTGGTGCATTGGGGGCGCTGGCGGCGGCGTGGCAGCCCGAGCACGATGTCGCGCGGCCGTAGACCGCCGAGCCCGCAAATGCGCTGGCTCTGTCGGCTGCGGTGGCAATCAACGCGGCGAGGGCGAGGTGGTGGAGCTTCACGCCTGGAGAATGCCCAAGTGCCCGCCGGGGCGCCACGGCGTCTCACGGCGTCAGGGCGTCTCAGGGCGTCTCGGGGCGTCTCAGGGGACCTGGCGAAACGATCAGGGCACCTCGACGTCGGACGCTTCAGCTGTGGCAGAGTGGGGTCAATGAGCCTGCGGACAGCCCCCTGCCCGACCTGCAAGAGCACCATCGTCTTCGGCGAACGGCGCTGTCGTGCTTGCGGCATGCCGTTTGACTACGGCGCCGCCCCGCCTCCCGAGCCCACCGCCGCCCAGGTATTCGACACCCTCTCGTTGTTGGGGGCCGCGCCGCCCGCCCCGCCACGGCCCACTCCCGTCGCCCCACCGGCGCCGGCACCGTCACGGGCACCGGCACCACCGTCGACGCCACCCCGCCGGGTCGACGCCGACGCCATGCCCGGCCTCGACACCGGCCGCTACGAGGTGGGCGAGGTCGAGATTGAAGACGTCCCCGGCTTCATGGACTCCACGCTCTTCAAGTCCATGACCCCCGACCACGTCGACGCCGCCCCCATCCCCGGGCTGGAAATCACCCGCCAGACCGGGGGCGATGCCGCCGTCCGCCCCGAGGTCATCCCCGGCCTGGAAGGCCGCGCCGAAGACGTCGGCGAAGTCTTCCCGGCGGCGATTCCCGGGCTGTTTGGCTCGGACCTGTTTCAGGCCGGCGTCGACGTCGCCGCCGGCGCCAGCGCCAGCGGCGAATTCCTCGACGTGACGCCCAATGCTGGCCGCGTCATCAAGGACAAAGACCACGGCAAGGTGCGCACCATCTGCGCCACCTGTTCGTCGGTGCATTTTCTGTCCCGCTGCCCATCGTGCGGGACGGCGGCGCCCGACAGGGGCTGAGTCAGCGCGGGTCCGCTGCTGGCAAGGTCCCCGGCTGCTGCTTTTTGGGCAGGGGCGCCCCGATGCCGGCGGGGCCCTGCTGGGCGGCCATCATGCGCTCCATCATCGAAATCGGATCCTCTGTAAGGGCGTATCCCTTTGGAATCACGAACTCTTTTGGATCGATGGGCATCTCGCGGAACGTCAGCAGGGTCTCGGACGACATCACTTTGCCCTTGGGGGTCAGAATCGTCGTGACGTTCTGGACCGGGTAGCCGGTCAGTTCCCGCCATTGGCTGAACAGGCGCTCAAACGAGGGGTCTTTGGGGTCGCCGAGGGCCAGCCGCAGCTCGGCAATGAGCTTCTCCGTGGTGAGGGGGATTTCCTCGGACAGCCAGACCTCGCTCTCGACCCCCGGGGGCAGCTTGCCGAGGACCTTGACCTGGTAGGCCTGGCGACCCTCCACCACCGCCTTCTGGCCGGTCTTGCCGAACAGGGGGTCCGGGACCTCGATGGTGCCGTCGGGCTTGGGGGTGACCCCCATGACCACCAGGGAAATCATCGCCAGCTGGCGGTAGCGCTCGGCGGGGAGCTTCCAGTAGGTCTTCTGGGAGGGGTTGAGCCCCATCACCATGCGGCTCTCGAGGTCGATGATGACCACCTCGTTGCGGATGGGGTTCTCCCGCTTGAAGCGCTTGCCGTCGTGCCACGAACGGACCGTGGCCTTCATGGGCTGAAACGTCGCCGGGTTCGGCATCACGCTCTCGTGCTCCATGTAGTAGCCGGCCTCGGCGGCAGGAGCTGTGAGGGCGGCGGCGACAGCGACGGCAGCAAGAAGACGATGCATGGGGGTGCTGTAGCCGGTGCTTGGCCGAGTTGCCAGACGCTCCCGTTCAGCTCCCCTGGGTTGGCACCTCGGTGACCGCGAAACGGCCGCGAGCAAAGCGAGGCGAAAGAAGGCCGCCCGCAGGGCAAAGCACTAGAAGGCCGCCCGCAGGGCGAAGCACTAGAAGCTGTTGCCGACGTTGAACTCGAACTGGAAGGGCTGGTCGCCCTGGGCAAAGCCAAAGGTGCCCGCGGGCCGCGGCGTGAGGGGCACGCCCCACTCGAAGCGCAAGGGGCCCAGGGGCGAGAACCAGCGGACGCCGGCGCCCAGCGAATAGAAGAGCCCCAGGGGCAGCTTGGTCCGTGGGTCCCAACAGGGGCCGCCGTCGCAGCGGGAATTCTCGAGAAACGGTGAGGGTCCGTTGCCAATGTAGAAGAGGTTCTCGTCGCTGGCGTAGGTGTTGCCGGCGTCAAAAAACAGCACGCCGCGGATGCCGACGGCCTCGAAAATCGGGAATTCGAGTTCGATGTTGGTGATGAACTGTTTGGTGCCACCGGTGCGGAATTCCGCCAAAGCCGCTGACGGGTCGGTGGCCGACCCCACCCGGGCCACGGGGGAGATGCTGCGCAGGAAATAGCCCCGGATGGTGTTGAAACCACCCATGTAGAAGTTCTCGAAGATGAGCTGGTCGGCGGTGTCGATGAAGCCGACGTCGACGTTGGCCTTCAAGACCACGCCGCTGAGTTCCGGGACGATGAAGCCGCCGTTCAGGTAGCCGCGGGCGGTGGCGTTGTAGCGCGTGAAGGTATTGGGAATCCCGTTGCGCTTCAGGCAGCCAATGCCCGGACACAACGGCAAATCCCGCAACCCCGTGCCCTGGATGGCGTCTTTGACGCCGGCTTCGGCGGCAGGCAGCAGCGCCGAGCCCAGCAGGGGGCTCGCGAGTTCCACGCTGCCCTGCAGAAACCAGCCCGCCGACGGGAACAGGCGGTTGTTGCGCATGTCCCACACCGTCGACAGCCGCGTCGACGTCGTCCAGCGGGGCAGATTCGTCTGCAGGCCCAGCAGGCGGACGTTGAAGTTGGACTCGTCAATCTCGACGCGCTCGAGGTTGCCCGACAAAAAGAGCTGCAGGTTTTCGAAGTCCGGCACGTAGGGCAGCGCCGTGGGCGAGGCATTGGAACGCGCGGCCTTCGTCCAGCCATCGAGGTTGCTGAGGTCGGCCAACCACTTGCCAAACGGGTAGCCCAGGGTGACGTCGCCGCCGGTGGAATTGCGTGTGAAATCAAGGAAGAAGCGGCTGGTATTGAAGGCCGACAATGACAGCGTCAGCGGCAGCTGATCGATGACGGCGACGTAGGGGTCGACGTAGCGGAAGTCGAAGATGCGGCGGAAATTCGAGACCTGGGCCGACCCCGACACCGTCGTGCCGAGCCCGAGGAAGTTGTTGTAGGCAATCTGGCCATTGAAGATGACGCTCTCGGCGTTCGAAAAGCCGGCGCCAATCTGGAACGTGCCGGTGGACTTCTCTTTGACGTCGAAGACCAGCACCATGCGGTCGTTCTTGGTGCCCTGGCGGGTGGTGACGGCGACCTTTTCGAAGAAGCCCAGGGCGTTGGCCCGCTGCTCGCTGAAGCGCAGCATCGACGCCGAGTAGAACTCACCCTCGTAGACCCGCAGCTCCCGGCGGATGACCGAGTCCTGGGTCTTGGTGTTGCCGGTGATTTCGATGCGCTCGATGGTGACCCGGGGCCCGCTTTGGACGAGGAGCTTCAGGCCCAGGGTGTCGTCTTCTTCGTGGGGGATGAGCTGGGGTTCGATGTTGACGAAGGCGTAGCCGGCGTCGCGGTAGCGGTCGGCGAGGGCCTGGACGTCCGTCGCCACCTGGGTGCGCGAGAAGAGGTCGCCGGCGCGGATCTTGGTCCGGTCGAGGAGGTCCTTGCGGGCAAAGATGGGGGCGGCGGCGGGGTCGCGCTCGGCGGGGAGCTCTTCGACGACGAGGTCGCCGCCGACGTCCATCGAGCGCAGCTTGTACTGCTTGCCCTCGGTGATGGGGATGGTCAGCGTGATGCGGGTCTTGTCCTGGCTCAGGGTGACCCGGGGTTTGCCGACGGCGACGTTGATGAAGCCACGGTCCTGGTAGACGGCTTCGACGGCGAGGACGTCGACCTCGCTGCCTTCGACCTTGTAGGTGCCCCACTCCGTGAAGATGCCGAGGGGATGGTTCTCGCGGGTCCGCAGCACGGGCAGGATGTCGTCGGCGGGGACCTTGTCGTTGCCGACGAGGATCACCTTCTCGACCTTCACCTTGGCGGCTTCGGTGATGACGAAGACGACGTCGACGAACTGCCCTTTTTCCTGCACCTCGGGGCGCGCTGGCGTGGCGCCGTCAGGGGCGGTGGGGTCGGGAGCGCGGTCGCCGTCGCCAAACAGGTTCAGCAAGCCGCCGCCGCCTCCCGCGGTCTTGTCGTTGGTGCCTGTGGAGGGGCGAACCTCGTAGGCGACCTGGGCGAGGTAGTAGCCCTTGTCGACGTAGAGCTTCTGGATCTTGGAGACGTTGGCCTTGACCCGCGCCACGTCGAGGACCTGGAAGGGCTTGAGGTCGACGACCTCGCTGATGTCGTCCTTGGAGACGTCGCGGTTGCCTTCGTAGAGGATCTCGTCGAGGGCGGGCTTCTCGGTGAGCCGGAAGGTCAGGATGACGCTGTCGTTCTTGCCGGGCCGGGCTTCAATGACGACGTCGTCAAAGATGTCCATGTTCCAAATGCGGCGGACGTCGGCCTGCAAGGTCTTGCGGTCGGGCTTCTTGTCGATGCGGCTCTGGATTTGCACAAGAACCGCATCGGGCTCGACCTTGCGGGCGCCGACGACGCGGACCTCGGAGATGCGCCCGGCTTCGGGCTTGTCCGAGATGAGGGCGCCCTTTTCCTTGGACCGCTCCCGGGCGGCCTCTTCCGCCGGCGACAAGGGGTCGGGCAGCGGTTCGAGGGCTTCCTTCGGCCGGATGTAGGGCTCTTCCTGGGGGCCTGGTTGCCCGGCACCGGCACCGCCGCCGGCCCCGCCACCGAACGGATCGCCCTGGGCCAACGCCGACACGGACGCCACGGCAGCGCACAACGCGAGGACAGCAAAGAGGTGGAGGCGGGACACCGGGGCGCGCTAGCAGGTTGGCGGTGAACGCCAAACGGGTTCGCGATGCTGGGCGGCGCCCCTCGCAGTGGGACGACTGCGCACACTGACGCACACCCGCACACACATATCGTGACCGACAGTGCGTCGATTCGCGATTCCCGCCGACCGCTCGTATGCTCCGGCCCTGAACCCCAATGACGGCGACGACGGTCGCCCGACCACGCCCCGCGTGGAGGCAGTGAGAGGTCCATGGCGCTGGTTCGTTGTCCAAGTTGCGGTCGAGTCGTTGACGGCACGGTCTGTTTCGCGTGCGGCCACGAGTGGAGCGAGGCACCGGCGCCGGCGGCCCCGGTCGTCAAACCACCGTCGGTGAAGTTCGAGACCGCATCGCCGACGTCGTTTCCGGTGGCGGCCCCCATTGCCCCGGCGCCGGCCCCTTTCGCGGCCCCATCGGCCCCAGCGCCCTTCGCAGCACCTCCGGCGTTTGCGGCGCCGCCGCCGTTTGCGCCGTCGGAACCTCCTGCGCCGACGGAGCAAATCTCGAGTTCCTCCGACGAGATCGAACTCGACATGGAGTTCGAGGGCGAGCTCGCGGTGGTGGGCGGAGACCTCGTCGACGGCCCCCCCGAATTGAGCAGCTTTCCAGGTGGGGAACTCGCGTCGTTTTCGCCGCCGCCAGCCTTTGGGGCCGCACCGTCCCCGGGGTCCAACAGCTTTGCTCCCCCGCCCGCGTTTGGCGGGACACCAGCGTTTGGCACCGCGGGCGCGTTTGGCGATGCGTCACCAAGCCGATCCTTTGGCAAGGCGCCGCCGTCGGCCAGCCAGTCCTTCGGCCCCACCATTGCCGCGACGGCGCCACCGGTGGTCAATCCCTGGGGCACACCGGGGCCGTTGTCGTCGCCACCGTCGGCGCGGGCGGCGTCGTCGTCGTTTGGCGCCCTGCCCCAATCGCCGTCCCTGCACGCCTCAACCCTGGCGTCCCTCGAAGCACCGCCACTGTCGGCGCCGTCGACGGGGTCATGGGGGTCAAACCCGACCCTGGTGGTCTCGTCAGAGGAGCAGCAAGCCTACGCCGCCGCCGCCATGGCGGCGCTGTCTGCCCCGCCGCCGCTCTCCGAATTGCACAGCCAGGCGTCATCCGTCGACGCCGACGAACTGCCGCCCGATCCCGAGCCCGTCGACGCTCCCGATGCCATCGACGCGCCCCAATCGTGGGACGGGTTTCCCACCCGGGCGGTCTCGGCGGCCGAGGTCAACGCCGCCCGTTCGATGGCCAGCGCGCCGGCATCATTGAGCGGCCTGTTCGACGGCATCAACGGGGCCCCGGCGGCCCCCGCGGCCCCCACGCCGGTCGCCAGTGCCACTGACGACGTCGGCGACATGTTCAACTTTTCCCTCGAGCCCGGCTCCACCATCGAGCCCGCGCCAGACGCGGCAGCGCCGTCGCCGTTTGCGGCCGACGCCGCCGTCGGCGAGCTGGTGCACCAGCACCCTCGTCCAACAGACCTGCCCGGCGCCCATGAGATTCCCCAGGAGCTGCCGTCCCACATGGCGTCGAGCCCGCCACCAGGGGCGACCGTCGACGCTGATCGCGGTTTTGCCGAGATCTCCCTCGATGCCCCCGTCGAGGAAAGCTTCGAGATCGAAGACGACCACGGCGACGGCCATGGAGACCTGGCCTCGTCAGGGCCACCGCTGGCGGACTTCTCGTCAGGCCCGGCCTTCGCCGACTTCGCGCCCCCCGACGACGTTGCCCCCGCGGGGGCTCCCGAGCCGGCGTTTCCGGAGCTGCCCGCACCGCCCTTGATGGACTTCGGCGGCTCCGCCGAAGCCCTGCCGGCACCGCCGCCCCTGTCGACGTTCATGGCCGCCACCCGGGAGCCGTTCCCAGGCTTGTCGATGACCGTTGAACCAGGCCCCGTCGACGACCTCCCGGCACCGCCCCTGATGGACTTTGGCCACGCCCCCCCTGCCAGCGCGCCCGGCGGCATCGCCTCCGGCATCGACGACGGAATCGATGAAGCCTCGTTTGCCGACGTGGGACCCATCGACAACGACGTCGGCGAGGTCGGCGTCGACGTCGACGCGGAGCTCAGCGCCCTGGGCGATCTGGGTCCTGACGCCGGCAACGTTGGCGCTCCCGACATCCCGGTGGACGACTTTGATGCCGATATGGCCCTTGAGGGCCTCGATGATCCCCTGGGGGCTCCCCTGCCGCCGCCGACGCCCTCAACGGGGCCGTCCCTGTCGTCCCGGGTGGGCCTCCTCGCCGAAACGCTGGAAGAAGCTGGTCGATTTGCCGACGCTGCCCTCCTGTACGAAGTCCAGGCAACCCTCAGCACCCTGGGGCGATGATGGACATCAAGCGCGAAGCGCTTGATCAACCGCGCCAGCGGTTGACTGGCATGGACATCAAGCGCGAAGCGCTTGATCAACCGCGCCAGCGGTTGATTGGCATGGACATCAAGCGCGAAGCGCTTGATCAACCGCGCCAGCGGTTGACTGGCATGGACATCAAGCGCGAAGCGCTTGATCGGTCATTGGTCCGTTTGCCGGGCCCGGCCGGGTCTGGCATCACCATGTCTGTGCGTCGCATCATCACAGCCGCTCTCGTCCTTGCCCCCGTCGCCCACGCCGGGCCCCAGATCACGGAGGTGGCCTGGGCCGGCTCTGATGCCTCGGCCAACGATGAATGGGTCGAGGTCTTCAATCCCGGCCCCGACGCCATCTGCGACCTCGGGGCCTTCGCCCTTGTCCAGGGCACCACCGAACGGCGGCTGCCGGTCGGCCGTCGACTCGCGGCCAACGCCATCCTCGTGCTGGAGCGCCAGGCGGCATCGACGACGCTGGAAGAGCCCGCCGCCACCACCTTCGGCCTCGGCGGTGGCCTCACCAACTCCGGCCAGATCCTGAAGCTGTGCCCGTTTGGTGACCCCACCAGCGTCCTCTGCGACATCGCCAACCCCGCCGGTGCCCTCTGGTTTGGTGGTTCCAACACGGTTCCCAAGACCACCATGGAACGCCTGTCGACGGCGGATGGGGCCTTGTCGACGACGTGGCAGTCCGGCGGTTCCGCCGGCGTCGTCGCTTTTGCCGGCACTGTCGGTGACACCAGCGCCTGCCCCGTCGGCGAAGGCGAGGGTGAGGGTGAAGGCGAAGGAGAGGGTGAGGGCGAAGGCGAGGGTGAAGGCGAGGGAGAACCACCACCACCCAACACCGCGCCCACCATCACCATGACGGCCCCCACCGGGGCCCTGGTCGCCACCCGCGACGACGCCGGCGTCTTCGGCTTCGACGCCGTCTTTGAGGCCAACGACGCCGACGGCGACGCGGTCTCTGTCGACATCGCCGCAGGCGTCGACGCCGCCGGCAACGACGGCGTGATCATTGCCCGCGGCCTGCCCGCGTCCGGGGTCCACCGGGTCTCCTTGACCGGCATTCCCGGCGGCACCTGGCACGTGTTCGCCATCGCCGCCGATCCCCGCGGCGGGATCGCCTACAGCTACGCCCCCGGCACCATCGAGGTCCCCGCCGACGGCAGCGCCGAAGCGGACTTCGACCTTGTCGAGCCCGACGGCGTCGCCGACATCGACGCCGACGGCATCGCCCTCATCACCTGGCGTGCCGAGCTCCCCGAGGGCGAGAGCGCCAGCGTGGCGCTGTTCCTCGACGACGGCAGCACCGAGACCCCCCTTGGCGGCGGCATCGCGGCGATCTCGGAGACCCCGTCGTTCGCCCTCGACACCAAGAACCTGGCTCCCGGCCAGTACACGGTGCGCGGCGTCATGACCCACCAGGGCGGGGAAATCACCAAGACCGCCGACGGTGTCCTCGTCGTCACCGTTGAAGGCTGCGGCTGCGTGGCCGCCGGTCAGGGTGTCTCTCACCGAGGCGGGGCCTTGCCGGGCGTGGCCGTTGTTGGGATGCTCTCCCTCCTTGTCGCGACGCGTCGTCGTGGCCGGGCTCATTGACTCACCGCTCCTCGGCTGGCCGACGAGCGAACGAAGGCGGCTCATCCGGTGCGCTACGGCATCATCAGCGACATCCACGGCAACATCGAGGCCCTCACAGCCTCGTTGAAGAGCCTCGAGAATGAGCGCATCGACGCATACATTTGCCTGGGGGACATCGTCGGCTACGGCGCCAACCCGAATGAATGTGTCGACGTCGTTCGTTCCAAGGTGAAGGCATGCATCGTCGGCAACCACGACGCCGCCGTCGCCGGCCGCATGGACTACTCCTACTATTACGACGCCGCCCGCCATGCCCTTGATTGGTGCAAGCAGCGGGTCACCGCCGACAACATCAACTGGCTCAAAGAGCTGCCCTACAAGGTCACCGAGGGCGACGTCGACTTCTGCCACGGCAGCCCTGTCTGCCCGGAGGAGTTCGAGTACGTCTTCACCAAAGAGAAGGCCAAGGAGCTCATCAAGTTCCGCGATCAGCTCAACTGGGTGACGTTCATCGGCCACTCCCACCTGACGCGCAGCTTCGCCCTCTCCCCCGACGACGCCTACAACGTCAAAGGGCCCGAGTTCGTGGTCCGCAAGGACTTCAAATACATCATCACCGTCGGCTCGGTGGGGCAGCCCCGCGACTACGATCCGCGGTCCTGTTGTGCCGTCTTTGACACCGACACCTGTGTCTTCAAGTACGTGCGCAGCGAGTACAACATCGAAGCCCAGATGAAGAAAATCATCGACGCCGGCCTCGCCTACAACTTCGGCGCCCGCCTGCTGGTTGGCATCTAGTGCCGTGACCGGGACGTAGTGAATACATATCGCGCCGCGGATTTTCGGCGTGAGCAAGGCGCGGCGCAGGGCTGGCCCACGTGGCCAGACCGAGCACGCAACGACGCTCACGTCGAAAAGACCAAGCGAGATGTGATCACGAAGCCCCGGTCGCGGCACCAGGCCCTCGTAAGTACCCGTAAAGACGGCAAATCCCAGTTCCAACCACGAAAAAGCGACGCCTCGGCGTCGCTTTTTTCGGTGCAGTGCCATCCACTGCCGGTCAGGTGTCGATGGCGAGCTTGAGGGCCTGGCGGGCCTGGAAGTGCTCGTCGGACAGGCTGAAGGCCACCAGGTCCACCAACTGGGTGTTGCTCTCCAGGGCGCCAATCATGGCGTTGGTGTCGCCGGCGAGGTTGACGCCGGTGTCCCTGGCCACGAGGCGGGCGGCGGCGTCGAAGGCCCCGGCCAGCAGCATGCCCGCCCGGTTCTCCGACAAGGGCACCGCCGCGAGGTAGGCCTCGAAGTCGACCCTGGGCGACGTCGCCAGATGGGACAGGGGCTCGGTGAGCTGCCCCTTGGCCTTGCGGGAAATGGCGCCCCCGATGCGTTTGGCGAGGGCTTCCACTTCGCCGTTGTCGGTGTGGGCGAGGGTCGGGAAGGTCTTGTCGACGCTGCGGCCAATGGCGCCCACCAGGGTCGCCAGGCCGCGGGCATCAAGGCCGCGCAGCAGGTGATGGCCCGACGCAAAGGCCATGAGTTTGCGACCCACCAGAAAACGCTGCTCGCGATTGGGATGGGTGCGGGTGACGTCGCTGCCGACGAGGAGCACCAGGGGCATGGCGGCCAGGGCGTCGACGCCCGTCTTTTTCACCTGGCTCCGCCAGACGTCGAAGCCGGTGACCCCGAGGTTCAAGGCCATGTTGTCGGCGAGGGTGCGCAGGGGATCGGGGGCCTTTGGCCGCAGCACGAACTTCTTGTCGATGAGCTCGAGGTCGCCTGCGGCCAGTGGCTTGCCAAGGTCGACAGCGACGGCGGCGAGGATGTCCCGCACGGCATTGCGCTGGGCGGGGTGGGCCACCCACGACGTCAGCTGGGCCGAGTCGAGTTCCGCGAGGGACTCCTTCTTCACGCGCTTCTTGTTGTCACTGAAGAAGAGTTCTTCGCCGTCGTCGGCGGCAGCCAGGAAGCTCAGCAGCTCGGCGGCGCAGAAGGCCCGATCGTGGGCCCGCTGCTGGGAGAAACCACGGAACAGCGCCTTCAACGACGGCACCCGGACCCGCCCTGCCCGCAGGATGCGGCGGTGCTCTTCGACGGCGAGCAGCTGCTGGTTTGGGATCTTCGAATAGATGTCGGCGATGAAGCCGCGAATCTCGATGACGTCGGGGGCAAGCTCCAGGGCCCGCTTGGCGCTCTTGAGGGCGACGTCGACGTTGGCCAGGCGTTCCAGCGCCAGCCGGGCGTTGCGGAAATGCAGCTCCGCCGCCTTGCGAGGCTGGGTGGCGACAACACCCTCGGCTTGCCTGGTGGTGGACTCGATGAGGCCCTGCAGGTTGCCGCTGCGCTCGTACAGCGCGGTGACATCGTCGAGGAGGCGAGCCTGCTCGGCCGGATCCGTCGTCAGCTGCAGGGCGGCTTCCAGGTGCACCACGGCCTGGGCCGCGTCCGGCATCACCGACGTGTGCAGGTGAGACAGGGTGAGGTTCAGGTCGCGGCGTTCGTTGAGGTCGACGGCGCTGTCGAGGAGTTGGCGATAGGTCTGCAGCGCCTGGGCCGGCGAGCCCGACAGCGCAAAAGCGCGGGCCAGCATCGTCCGGGCCCCCCGGTTCTCGGGCTGCATGGCCAGGCCCGCCGTCAGGTGCTGAATGGCCCGGGCGGGGTCTGGTCGGTGGTCGAGGAGGATCATGCCGATGTTGAAGTGAACGGGGACCACCATCATGGGGTCACCGGCCAGGGGCAGCAGGGCCCCCCAGGCGGCCAGGGCCTTGTCCCAATCGCCGGCGGCGAAGGCCAGGTTGCCGATCTGCAGGAGAGCCCCCGTGTGCTGGGGAGCCTGTTGAACCACCCGCTCGTACAAGCGGGTGGCCTCGGGGAGGTTCTTGAGGCGCTCGCCCGCGAGGTGGGCCGCCCGGGAGAGCAACTCCAGCCGCTGGGGCAGGTTGGCGGCATCGGCGGGGATGGCGTCGGCGCGGCGCTCGTAGAGACCCGCCAGGTCTGCCCAACGGCTGGAGCCGACCAGCAGGGATTCCATCGCTGGATAGGCCTGCCCATGCAGCGGATCGCGATCGAGGACCCGGGCAAAGCAGTCGACGGCGGCGGCGACGTCGCCGAACTTGTCCCGCTGGAGGGAGCCGACCTCGAGGAGGGTACGGATGGCGTGGGCGGGGTCCTTCGAGGTCTGGGCCTCGAGGGTGAGCAGGCGCAGCTGGTCCTGGGGACGACCCTCGGTGCCGTAGATTTCCTTGAGGCGCGTGATCGCGGGCAGGTAGTCCCGTTTGGCAGCGTGGGCGCGTTCGTAACAGGCGCGGGCGACGTCGAGATGGCCCAGGCGGTTCTCGGCCAGCTCGCCCATCTTCATGGCGTTGTCGACGACGAGCATCGGCTCCACCAGGGCATCACCTTCGCGCTCATACAGCGCGTACAGGGCCACCCAGGCGCGGCGCTCGACGTAGAGGCGCTCCAAAGCCCGCAGGGCGATGGGATGGTGGGGCTCGAACTCGAGGATGCGCACGTAATCCGGCAGGGAGTCTTCAGGGGGCTCGACGTGGCCCTCGCGCCAGGTGGCCATCTGCAAGGACAGGTTGCAGACCTCGTCGGCGGAAGGCTCGACGGCCGCCAGGGCTCCGGCCGCAGCAATGGCGGCCCGGTAATCCCGCAGGCGGAGGGCGCAGCCGAGGCAGCCCCGCAGGGCGGGCCGGTCGTTGGGCATGAGTTCCAGCAACCGCTTGAAGGCGTCGATGGCCCGGGCGGGATCGTCGAGCCTGTTCAAGTACAGCTCGCTGAGACCGCGGAGATTGGCCAGGCGGCTGTCGGCGTCGGGGAGCACGCCCTGCATGCGTTCCCGGGCGGCGGCCTCGGCGCTGGCGCGGTTGTGTCGTGACAGCAGCGAAACCAGGGCCTCATGGGCCTGCAGCAAACCCGCAGCGTCCTTGATGGCGTCTTCGAGGATGGCGACGGCGTCGTCGACGCGGTTGAGACGGCCGGCCAGCAGCTCGGCCATGGTGCAGCGCAACACCCCGCGATCACGGCCGTCGGCGACAACGCGCAGCTCTGCCTGCAGGATCTCCAGCAGCATGGCGGCGTCGCCACGCTTGGCCGCGATGCGCTTGAGGGCCCGCACGGCCGGGTGATGGGCGGGGTCTTCGGCGAGGACCTCGTGGTAGGCCTTGATGGCCGCGTCGACGTCGCCGACCTTGGTTTCGAGGATCTCGGCCGCCACGAACAGCAAGTGGGCGCGCTGCTCGGCGCGGCGGGCCACCTCGGCCTCCGCCCGGTGCATGCCGACCAATTCCTTGAAGCGACCGGCGCGGGCGTAGATGCCGCCCAGGGCCTTCAGGGCTGGCAGATAGGTGGGCATCAACTGCAACGCCCGCGTGAAGGACTCGATGGCCTCTTCGGTGCGCCCCAGTTTGTCGGCGAGGACTTCGCCGTTGCGGAACCACAGGCTGACGACGACGTTTTGGTCCGAGACCGTCTGGGCTTCTTCGAGGTTGACCCGGATGAGGTCATCCCACCGGTTCTCGACGGCGTACAGGCGCCCGAGGCTGCGCAGGGCCGGCAGGTAGCCGGGCTGCAAGGCGAGCATGCGCTGGTAGGCGTCGATGGCGCGCGCGGTGTCGGACAACTTCTCTTCAGCGACCCCCGCGATTTTCTCGAGGAGGTAGAGGCCCTGGTCCTTGTCGACGTTGTTCTTGAGCTCGGCTTCCCACACGTCCACCAGGTCCTGGTGGCGTTCAAGCTTCGTGTACAGCGCCGCGACCATCTTGGACGCCGGCACATAGCCCGCAGAAATCGCCAGGATCTCGCGCAGGCGCGCAATGGCGCTGTCGACGTCGTCCATCCCGCCGGCCAGCAATTCGGCGTGCTTGAACAGCAGGGGAATCTTCTGCTGGGGGTCCGTCGTGCTCTCCAGCTGCACGTCGTAGATGTGGCTCAACTCATCAAATCGGCGGGTCTTGAAAAACAGACGGCCGAGGGCGGACAGGGCCAGCTGATTGGTGGGGTCGAGCTCGACGCAGACGCGATAGAGGCGAATGGCCCGTTCAACCTCGGCGAGGCGCTCCTCGGCAATGCGGGCGGCGTCGCCGGTGAAGGCCTCACGCTCGCGCTTGTCGCTGGCCGAGAGGGCACGGGCTTCCAGGCAATCCGCCAGGCTCGACCACATCTCCAGCCGCTCGTAGATGCGACAGAGCTCGGCGAGGACGGCGTTGTCCTGGGGAGCACGGGCCCGGGCTTCTTCGAGGGCGGCCACGGCGCGGCGCATGCCCTCGGGGACGTCGCTTGACGACGAGACCCGGGCTTTCTCCGACAGGAAGGCCACGGCCTCGACGGCGTTGGTGGCGATGTCGGCGAGCTTTTCGAGGACCTGTTCCAGCCGCACGCTGTCGCCGCTGCGGGCGGCCAGGCGACGAAGGACCTCGAGGACGGGCCGCCGGTTCGGCACAAGGGCCTCGGCCTGCTCGACCAGCAACAAGGCCCGGGCATCGTCGGCGAGGCGGGTCTCGCAGACCCGGGCTGCCTCGAGCAGCCAGGCCGCGCGCAGATTGGCGCGATCGGTGGCGGCGGCGGCGGCGACGAAGACATCGACCACGTCGGCAAAGGAGCCACGGGCCGTCATGGCGCGCACGACGGCGTCGACGGCGATGGGATTGGCGGGCTCGACGGACAGGACCTGCCGGTACAGGGTGGTGGCGTCTTCGGGGCGGGCGAGTTTGCTCTCGTGGATCCGCGCCTTTTCGATGAGCAGGCTCGGGACCGCGGCCCCTGGCAGGCGCAGCTCCTCGTCGATGAGCATCACCACCATGCCCCACTTGCCGAGCTGGCCAAACAGGCGCCGCGCAGCGTGGATGACGGGGATGTACGACGGGTCGGCCCGATGGGCTTCCTGGTAGTGGACGGCGGCTTCGCGATGGTTGGCCAGCTCGTGCTCGTGCAGTCGCCCGGCCTCGAACCACAGGGGCGCGGCGGCGGCAGCGGCGCCGGCGGCGGCGACGGCGCGGGCCTCTTTGGTCAGGCCTTCAATGCGCTCCAGCAACACCTTGACGCGCTCGGCCCCGAGTTCGACGGCGGGGGCTGGTGTCACTGACACCAGGGGCAATCGTGGTGCGACCGGCGTGGCCGGCGCCTGCAGCCCGGCGGCGGCAGGCTGGACCCTCGGCTCGGCAGCGTCGTCGATGTCGAAGTCCGGCTCCACGGGCGCCACAAAGGGCCCTTCGGCCGGCGCCGACGTCGGATTCACCAAGTCGGCAAGGGCCGACGTCGAGGCAGGTCCAGTGTCAGTGGTCACACGGTGCGGTTAGCACGTCGCGCGGGTCACGGTCCAACGCGTGAACGACGCCGCCGCCGGACGGCGGAGCGGCGGATTGTCGTCGTCCATCGCCAGCAGCCTGGAGCGCTGGCGGCGCCGCGCCCGGACGCCAAAAACCGCCACGACGACCCCGCAGCCGGCCATGGCGAGGTCGCTTTCGACGCCGACGGTGGCCAGCGCCGCCCACAGCGTGACGCTGCGGCGGACATCGATGTCCAGTTGCCAGGTGGCCCGGCCGATGGTTTGGCGCAGTGCGTCATCCACGGAAGCCCCGGCCCCGACGGCGGCAAGCAGGCGGGGGATGGCGTCGTCGCGGTCCTGCATCAGGCTCACGGCCCGACCGGATTGGGCGTAGGCGAGGGCGGCGTCGGCTGACCCCGCGGGAAAGCCCTGCTCAAGAGCGGCCAGGGGCAAGAAGCGGTCTGCCAGCCGGGCCTGGGCGAGGACCCGGAGGTCGTCGATGCCGTGCTCCCCGGCGAGGACCCGGGCCAGGCCCTCGTCGAGCCAGCGCGGCATGGCCGCGTCGCGGGCGGCGCTGCGCACCAGCACATGGGCCAACTCGTGGTGGAGGGTTCGTCGACGGTCCTGCACCCGGCCTTCGGCGCTGACGCCGACGACGATGCGCCGCTGGCCCGGTTGGGCGGCCCCCGCGGCCCAGGTTGGCAGGTGCCAGGGCGGATCAAGGGCGTGGGCGTCGCCCATCGACGGCACCAGGGTGATGGCGATGGGGCGGCAGTCGACGTCACCAGTTCGTGGCCGCAGCTCGTCCACCAGCACGGCAGCGTCGTGGGCGAAATCAGCCACCATCGCTGCGGGCAGCCCCGGCCCCTGGACCTCGATGGGCGGACGACACAGCACCGTCGCAGGCGCAGTCCCTGCACCCAACGAGGCCACCAACCACAGGACCGCTGAAAGCATCGCGCCATCCTGCGCACGGCCCGGCCCCGGGCAAGGCCCGGCACCACCGTCCGGCACGCCGACCAGCCTGCGGCACAGCCTGCGGCACAGCCTGCGGCACAGCCTGCGGCACAGCCTGCGGCACAGCCTGCGGCACAGCCTGCGGCACAGCCTGCGGCACAGCCTGCGGCACCGTGGCTTGGCAAGCAGGGCCTCCAATGTGCTACCCACGCAGGCGATGTCGTCGACGACGCGCTCTTTCCCCCTGACCACCGTGGAACGGCGTTTCTGGCTGTTGCATCACATGCACCCGGACGCTCCCGTCGCCAACATTGGCCGGGTTGTGGAACTCAAGGGGGACCTGTCACCAGAGGCCCTCGGGCGGGCCTTCGCCGTCGTCGCCCAGAACCCCGTGCTGCGCATGTGCATCCATGAAGAGCATGGCGAGCCGGTCGGCCGCCTCGGCGCAGCGCCTGCACTCGAAGTCGACCCCGACATTGCCGACGACGCGGCTGTCGACGCCGCCATCCGTGACGTCGTCAAGGCCCACTACGACATTGAGAGCGGGCCCCTGTTGCGCGCTCGCCTGCTGACCCGTGGCGACGACGATCACGTCCTCATCCTGGGCGCCCACCACTTGATCCTCGATGGCTGGGGCTTGTCCCGATCGCTGCCGCGGGCCCTGGCCCATGCCCTGCGCGGCGAGGATATGAGCTTCGGCGACGAGGCCGCCCTCGACGACGACACCTGGATCGACGCCCGCATCGCCCTCGGCCGGGACGATCCGCCTGCCGACGCCCACGACCGCGACCAGGCCTGGTGGCAGGACCGCATGGCGGATGCCCAGGCCCTCGTCCTGCCCATCGTCACCCCGCCATCCCCCCAGTCCTCGGGGCGGGCCTGGGATGTTGAAGTCCCCCTGCCCCGCTCGTTGTTCGCGCGGGCCGATGCCCTCGCCAAAGAGGTTGGTGCCCGCGTCGTCCATGTCTTTCTCGCCGCGTTCGCCATCGAACTGGGAAGGGCCAGCCGCACCCACGACGTCCTCATTGGCACCACCAGCGCTGCCCGCCCCGGCAACGACGCCGACAGCCATGAGATGGGGTGCTTTGTGCGCACCAAGGCCCTGCGGTTGGCGTTCACGGCGGGCGCGAGCTTCAAGGACATCGTGACCGTCGCCAGGACGGCGGTGCGCGACAGCCTGGCCCATGGTGCCTTTGACGCCGAGGAGTTCCCGACCATCGGCGCGCCGGCGCTGGGGGCGTTGTTCAACTTCATCCCGTTTCCCGCCTTTGACGGCGACATCCCCGGCCTGCGCATCGACGCCGGCCGCATCATCTCCGGCGGCACGGCCTTCCCCATCGCGTTGACCATCGACGAGAAGGGACAGCAGCCGCGGCTGGTCATCGAGGTCGACGCCGACGTCTTCGACGAGGGCTTCGCTGGCCGCCTCGCCGATCGCTTCAAGGCCGTCCTCGACAGCGGCCTGAGCCACCCCGACCAGGCCTGGGAACACCTGGACCGCCTTGGCCCCACCGACCTCGCCGCTGGCGTGGCCAACAACCCATCGACGGCCACCCTGGCCACCATCGTCGGCGGTCACCTCGGCCGGGACCTCGAAGCCGACCTGACCAATCCCGCCCTGCAGGACAAACCCGCCCTGGTCTGGGTGAAAGACCCCCAGCACCGGGAGCACGACGTCGTCGTCAGCCGACCGGATCTGCTGCGGCGGGTGCGGGCCATCGCCCGGAGCCTGGGTGCCGCTGGCATCGGACCCGGCGACTACGTGGGCGTCAGTTGCACAAGCCCCCTGCACACCGTCGAGGCCATCTTCGGGGTGCTGTTCACGGGTGCCGCCTACGTGCCCATCGACCTCGCGGCACCGCCCAAACGGCGCGAAGCCATCATTGCCCAGGCCAACCTCACCATCGTCCTTGACGACGACGGCGTTGCAGCCCGCACCGTCACCGCCGCCGCCGAGACCGCCCACACCATCCCGGGCACGGGCACAGACCCCGCCTACGCCATCTTCACCTCGGGCAGCACCGGCACCCCCAAGGGTGTCGTCGTCTCCCACGATGCCGTCGTCAGCCAACAGCAGGCTCGCGAAGCCCTTGGCTTCCCCCATGTGGACCGCGCCCTGTTGTTGGCGCCGTTTTTCTTCGATGGCAGCGTCGAGACGGTCTTTTGGTCCCTGACGACGGGCGGCACCCTGCACGTCCTCGACGAGCAAGCCCGCCGGGATCCCGTGGTCATCCGCCAGGCCCTTCATCGTCGGCGCATCACCTACACGTCGGCGGTGCCCGCGTTGTGGATGGCGATCCTCGAGGCCTGCTCCAGCGAGCAAGAACCGATGACGTCGGTGGAATTCGTCATCGTCGGCGGCGAGCGGCTCACCACCCAGCTCATCGACAAGCACCACGCCCTGTGCGGTTCCCGCCTGGTCAACGAGTACGGTCCCACCGAATCGACGGTTTTTTCGACGGCGTGGAATGTCCCCGATGCCTCCCACCACACCGAACACCGGGTGCCCATCGGCCACGCAGCCCCCCACGTGCGCTGCGGCGTCGTCGACGAGAACCTGGAGCCCGTGCCAGCCCTTGAGCCCGGCGAATTGGTGGTGTCGGGGCCGGGCCTTGCCGATGGCTATCTGCGGTCGCCCGAGCAGACGGCCCAGGCCTTCATCACCCACGACTTCGACGACGGCACCGGCGCCGGACGACGACGAACGCGCCGGTACCACACGGGCGACATCGTCCGGCTGTGGCCCGACGGCCAACTGGAGTGGCTGGCCCGCAAAGACGAGCAGGTCAAACTGCGCGGTCTGCGGGTGGAACCTGGCGAGGTGGAAGCGGCCATCCTTGCGGAGGGCGTTCATGAGTGCGCGGTCATCGTCGACGGCCAACACCTGCTGGCCTACGTGAGCCCGGCCACGGTCAACGAGGCCGCGTTGTTGGTGGCCCTGCAGAAGCGACTCCCCGAGGCCATGGTGCCCGCGCGCATCATCGCCCTCGCCGCCTTGCCAAAGACCGCCAACGACAAGATCGACAAACGCTCCCTGCCGCGGATTGCCGTCGACGACGTGGTGGTCCTCGCCGACACATCCACCGAGCGCGCCGTCGCCGCCGTGTGGGGCGATGTCCTGGGGCTCAAGGAGGTGTCGGTCACCCGCAGCTTCTTCGCCTACGGTGGCCACTCCCTGAAGGCCGCCATCGTCGCGCGGCGGCTGTCCGATCAGCTTGGTGTCGAGGTGCCCCTGTCGGCGCTGATGACGGCCCGCACGGTGCGTGAACTCGCGCGCATCATCGATGCCCGTCGGGCGGGGACCGAGGTCCCCGTCCGCGGCAACGGCCTGCTGCTGCCGCTGACGTCGAAGACGGCCCCCCAGCCCGACGTGATCTTTCTGCCCGGCATCGGTGGCCACGTCTTCACCTTTGCCCCCATCGCCGACCAGATGTCCTCCAGTGGCGTCGGCCTGCGCACCTTTGGCAGTGAAGCCGGCGAGACACCGTTTGCCTCCGTGGAGGCCCTGGCCACCCACAATCTGGCCGCTCTCGACGACGCCGGCGTTCACGACGACGTCGTCTTTGCTGGCTACTCCTTTGGCGGTCTGGTCGCCTACGAGATGGCCCTGCAGCGCAGCGCCCAGGGGCGGCCGCCGCGGCATCTCGTCATCTTCGACACCATGGCCCCGGGCTACCCGAAGAAGCTGCCGCCGTGGACCCGGGCGCGGCTCCATGCCGAAACCCTCGCCGAGCGCGATTGGAGCGGCCGCGTCGACTATCTCAAGCAACGCCTGGAGAACCTCAAGGAGACCCTGAACCACCGCCTCCAGCGGGTCGACGCCTTCGCCGATGCCTTCGCCCTCAACGCCGACGAACTGGCGGCCCTGCCCGCCGCCCAGCGCGCCCAGCTGGAGCATCTGGCGGGCGTATCGACCGTGGCCCACCACGCCTATTGGCCGCGGTCGTCGACGTCGGTGCCCCTGCTGTTGTTTGCCGCCGAGCACCGCCTGCTGTGGGACGCCACCCGCAACGACGACCCCTTGCTTGGCTGGTCGGCGTGGGTCAGCAGCGCCGTCGAACGGGTGGAGTTGGGCGGGGACCACCTGCGGCTCTTCCAGGCGGAGAATCTCGGTCTGGCGGCCGCCACCATCGACCAGCTGGTGGCCCGCTACCGCCAGCGCTGACCCGGACGCACCCTGCTGCCCCGGACGCAGGACGCCGCACGCACGACGACGAAGGAAGCACATCATGGCGAGCACATTGGTGAAGATGGCGGGCAGCGCCCTGCGGGGTGGCTGGTCGGCGCCGCTCGATCCCCTCTTCCGGCAGTTGGCCCTGCGCAGCACGGCCCTCATTGGGCGCGGCACGTCGTCGACGTCGGCGCGGGAAGCCCTGGCGCGCTTCCCCGAAGGGCCCCTGTTGCTTGGGCATCGGGGGGCCAAGGCCCGCGCTCCGGAAAACACCCTCGGGGCTTTTCAGGCCGCCCTCGACGACGGCGGCCACGGCGTCGAGCTCGACACCACCCTGAGCGGCGACAGCGTTCCCGTGGTGCTCCACGACGACACCCTGGACCGGACCACCAACGTCTTTGGCAAGCCGAGCGACTTCGACGCCGACGAACTCGGCAGCCTTGATGCGGCGTCGTGGTTCCATGGTTCCCATGGGGCCTGGCCGGACCAGGAAGGCGTGCCCCGCCTCAGCGAGGTGCTGCGCGCCATGCCCGATGGCGCCGTCGTCAACGTTGAACTGAAGGGCCCATCGCCGGCCTGGGCCGGCCTCGAACGCCGCGTGGTCGACGTCATCCGCGCCCACACGCCGCGGGTCCACGTCATCGTCAGCTCGTTTCATCCCGCCCAACTCCTCGAGGTCCGTCGCCTTGACGCCGCCATTCCCATCGGCGTGTTGCTGTGGCCCGAGGCCATCTTGCCCCTGCGCACGGCGTGGGCGGTGCCCCTGCTGGGGGCCGAGGCCGTGCATCCGCCGTCGTCGCTGGTGGACGGGGCCTTCATGGACGCCGCCCGCGCTGCCGGCCTGCGGGTCCATGTGTGGAATGTGACCGACGTCAACGACGGCCGCCGCTTGTTGAACCTGGGGGTCGACGCCCTGATCGTCGACGACGTGGCTGCCCACGCTCCGCTCTTTGCCCGACGGTGAACGCTCCCCGGCTGCAGCCCCGCCTCCGATGATGGGCGGATGGGGCGCCAGCCTGCGGCGCTGATCGCCCGACGCAGGGTGCGGGCAGCTGGGACTTAATCCCACCATGACCTACAGACACACACCTCTCCGCACAGTCATTGCCGGTCTTGCCGGTGTTGTCGGCTGGGTGGTCGCCGGTGGTGTCGGCGGCGCCGCCCTGGCGGGCTGTGGCGGTCCCCAGGACGAAGGCTTCGACACCCGTGCCGCCCAGCGGGCCGCCCGCGGTGAGGACGAGGGCGAACCTTCTGAAGGCGAGGGCGAGCCCGGTGAGGGCGAAGGCGAGCCCGGTGAGGGCGAAGGCGAAGGTGAGGGTGAGCCCGGTGAGGGCGAAGGCGAAGGCGAAGGCCCCGCCACCTGCCAGCCGGGCTTCGTCCCTGACGGCGCCGACTGCATTCCCCAGGGACCCCGGGCCTTGACCGCCCGCAGCCAGCACGACGTCTGCGCTCGCTGGAACGCCGACGACCAGAGCGTCCTGGAGTGGGAGCCCACCGCCGGCAGCAGCGACCCCTGCGACGCGGGCCACGTGCCCCAGGAGGCCCTCGACAACGGCCTGCGCCGGGTCAACCTCTACCGCTGGCTGACCGGCGTGGCCCCCGCCGTCCTCGAGCCCCAGCTGTTCGAACAGCAGCAGCAGTGCGCGACGTTGATGGCCGCCATCGGTGGCCTGACCCATGCGCCCGACCCGGGGATGGCCTGCTACTCCCAGGCGGCGTCAGCCGGAGCAGGCTCCAGCAACATCGCGGGTGGCGGCGGCATCGCGGGCTCCGTCGACATGTACATGTCGGACTTCGGCGGCAACAACCGACTCGCCCTTGGCCACCGACGCTGGACCGTTGGGCCCTTCATGCAAGTCACCCAGTTCGGCGTGAAGCACGGCTACTCCTGCATGTACAGCTTCGGCGTCGGCGGCGGCAGCGACCCCGGCTTCGTCGCCTGGCCTCCCCCGGGCTACGTGCCGACGGCGGCCGCCCTCGGGGACTTCTCGTTTGAGAGCGTGCGCTTCTCGCCAACGGCCACCACCGTGGTCCAGGTGGCCGTCGACGATGGCGACTTCACCGTCGTCGAACACCGCATTCTGCAGGGCAACTACGGCCACTACGGCACCGCCCTCGCCTTCGCCCCGCCCGGCGGCATCAACGCGGCCTGGCAGGCCGGCAAACGCATCCGGGTCCGCATCACGGGCACCAGGGGTGGCGACGTCGACTACACCGTCGTCTTCACGGGCTGCTGACGGCTGGTTGGCCCTGCTGAAGCGGTCAGCGCAGGCGGTTGAGCAGGGGCGACATGGCGGTCAGGACCGCGGTCCCCACGCTGCGATCGCCCTTCATCGTCGGCGACACCGACGTCGGCGACGCCCCCGTCAGCAGGCCCCGCACCGCGGGACCGGGCAACACGATGGTGAGTTCCCGGGTGGCTTCGTCGACGGGGCCGCGGGCCACGCTGATGCGACCCTCTCCCGTGATGTCGAAGTGGATGCAGGTGCCCTCGGCAATGCCGGTGGCGGCCTTGAAGGCGGCGGTGGCGGTGGCGGCGTCGAGGGTGCGGACCGCGTCGAGGCGGCGCTTGAGCTCGGGCGCTTTGGGGAAGCCGTCGACGGCGGCCTGCAGCTCATCGCGCAGGATGCCGAAGGCCCCCTTCTCGAGGCGAATGCTCAGCAGGGGCCGCTTGGCGAAGCCCTTCTTGCCGCTGACGGCGCCGAGTTCGTAGCGCAGGGTGAAGGTGCCCTCGCCGACGGCCTCAATCTCGAGGTCGAAGGTGATGGGGGCCCGCTTGTCGGCGGGCGGGGCCAGGGCCGCCTCCAGCGCCGACAAACAGCCGGCGCCAAGGACCTCCTTGACGGTGCTTGGGATGATGGTCGTCACGGTGGTTGCAGTCGTCACGACGCCTCTCAGCGCTCGGCCAGCTCGCGACGAATCCGGGCGCGGAATTCCTCAAACGACGTCGCTGGCTCCATCGGCGCGTACATGCCGTACCAATATTTGTTGCCGCCGACGTCGGTGAAGGACAAGCGCCACACCTGACCGGTGGCCTTGTTGATGACGTAGGTGGAGCCGGGCGTGTCGACGATCTCGAAGGGCTTGCCGACGCCCTCCTGCATGGCGGGCTGCCCCGGCGACGGCTTGGTCTGGGCCAACAAGGCACCGCCGGTGGCCAGGGAGCCGATGACGACGCCGACGGCAAGCAGGGACTTCGGGGAGCGGAACATGGGAACTCCAGGGAACAACGACGTCGGCGCCGACAGAGACTCAAGACGAGACAAGAATCGGGACGAGACTCAGGTCGGGTTGGCCATCTTCTGCCGGTAGAACGTGCGCTGGATGTCGGGCTCGACGTCGTAGTTTCGCTTCAACTCGGAAGCCAGGTACTGCTCGACGACCTTGCCGACGAGGGGCACCTTGACGGTGATTTCGCCCTCGATGATGCGGCGGGTGCCCTTGCCGTTGGGAATGAGCTTCCAGATCCCCTTGGCCGACAACAGGGACTGGGCCTTGGCCGTCAGCGGCGTGATGGTCCAGTAGATGGTGTGCTCGGCGGGGACAAAGCGGGTGTCCTCGTGCCAGGTGAGCATTTCTTCGCTGACGACCTTGCGCACCGACGACGGCACATCGCCGCCGGCGACGACCTTGAAGCGCCAGGTGGTGGAGCCATCGCCGCCATCCTTCTTGTCGACGAGGTCACGGCTGCGAAACGCCGGCATCTTGTCGAGCATCTTGATGAGCTGGGGATCGTTCAGCCACTTCTCGAAGACGTCGACGGAGATCTCGGGAAATTCGTGTTCGAGCTTGAAGGTCGTGGCCATGGTGGGCTCCGGGACGGCGCGGTCGTCGACCAACGCGGTGGACAGGGGTGGACCCATGATGCACGCCCGGGGGTGTGCGGTTCAAGGGTGGGCTCAAGGGCGGCGACTGCGACGGCGGCGCTCAGGTGCCGTCGGCGGACGGCGGGCGGCGGGCGAAGTCCAGGATGGCGGGCACCCGCTGGTCGGCGAGGCGGTAGTAGGTCTGCTTGCCCGCATGGCGGATGGCCACCAGGTCGAGGGAGCGCATCTGCTTGAGCATCGTCGACGTCGCCGACATCGACAGCCCGAGGACGGCGGCCACATCGCCCACGCACAGCTCGGCGGTGCCGAGGGCAATCAAGGCCTCGATGCGGCTGGCGCTGGCGAGCCCCGAGATGCGGTCCGCCAGGCGACCGGCCTCTTCCTTCGACGGCAAGGCATCGAGGACCTTCTCGACGGCGTCGGGGTCAAAGACCGCGATCTCCTTGGGCTCGTCCCGATCGGCGCCGGCGGGGCGCTTGCGAGCCGTGAGGGTTGGTCGATGGCGCGTGGCTGGCGCGCTTTTGACAGCGGGAGCGGCAGCCTTGCGTGTTTCTTTCTTTGCCATGGTTGGCACAGTTCCACGGCTGCGAAAGTGACCTCAAGTTTTCGACCTGATCGGGTCAACACTGCGCACATGAACCTACATGGCGGATTGCCTCTTCGTCCGGGTTCGCGACGACGTCGGAAGTGGTGATAGCGTCCGCCCGCCATGTCAGACACCCCCCGGTCCACCGACGCTGCCACAGGTCTGCCCACCCTCATCCCGCCCCAGGCGCGCGACGACGGTGACGACGGCCACCATGACCGTGACGGCGTCGACGTGACGCCCGAGGCCCACAAGCCCGCCGAGCAGCTCGGGTTCCAGATGCGCTTCGAGGCCGGCAAGGCCCTGCTCGCCCTCGACGACCGCGCCGCCGAAGACGGTGTCGTGGTGCGTCGCGCCCTGTTCGAAGTGCCCGATGTGGCCTTCCCCCTCGACGTCAGCGGCGGTGCCCTGCGCTTCCAGAACAAGCGCCTGACGTTGCGCGCCGTCGAGCTCGCCGTCACCTGGGACGCCCTCTTCGTCGAGGGTGACCTCGCGCGCCACGGCATGAGCCTGGTGCGGGAGCGCAGCCGCGCCGGCGGCCTCGAACTCATCGTGGCCCTCGAAGGCACGGCCGGCCCCGTGCCCATTCGGGCCCGCTGCATCTTTGCCCCCGTCGGCGACGGCGGCGTGGCCCTGGTGCTGCACGAGTTGCTGGGGTTTCTGCCCCTGCCCCGTCGACGGCTCGAACTGGCCCCTGCCCTCCTCGACGCCCTGCGCTTTCCCGGTGGCCTGCCCGCCCGGGCCATGATTCGGCGCGCCGAGCCCTTTCGCGCGGTGTTTTCGCGGCTGCTGCCCCTGTACGGCTGGAAGGTCCCCTCCCTCGGCGACGTGCGCGTTCACGAGGCTGTGCTCGGCAAGGGCGAGGTCGTGTTGCGCGCCTGGAGCGGCCAGCCCCCCGAGGGCTGGAAGGCGCCCCGTCCCCAGAAGAAGGGGCCCCTGCAAGACGCGATCTCGTTGGCGGTGTTTGCCGACGGCCTCGTGGCTGCTGGCGACGACGCTGCCCGCATCAAGCTCATCGACCGGCTGATCGACGAAGGCGCTTTGTCGTCGTCGTCGGTGCCGTTTTCGGCGGAGCTGCTGCGGGCCGATCCACGGCGCCGCGCCGACGGCGACGACCTCATTGTCCGCGCCCTCAAGGACGACGACGAGCACCTGGGTCTGCTGTCGGCGTGGGCCGAGGCCACCGACATCAGCGGCGGCGAACGGGCCCGCCGCCTCATGAAGCTGTCGGCGGCCGCCGACGCCAACGACGAACCCTGGGTGGCCGGTCGGGCCGCCATCGGGGCTGCCCGCCTGGCCGACGCCGACGGCGACGTCGACCTCGCCCTTGAAGCCGCCAGCGCCGCCGTCGAGGCCGACCCCTCGGTGGCCGAAGCCGGCATGTTCCTGTCGCGGCTGTTGGCCCACAAGGGTGAGCTGGAGCGCGCCCTCACCACCGGTCGCGCCGCCCTCGAGCGCGCCGGCAGCGGCAGCCTCATCGAGCCCGCCGCCGACCTCGACGCCGCCGACACCTTTGCCATTGAGTTGGCCGCCACCGCCAAGGTCGTCGAGGGCCACGACGCCGCCCGCCTGTTGTTGCGCCGCGCCTTGCGCCAACGGGAACGCGCCGACGCCCTCGTGCCCCTGGTGGAACTCGAGATCGACGCCGGCTCTCTGGAGCGGGCCGCCGAGGGTCTGGCCCGCTTGCTCGTCGTCATCGACCGCGAGCCCGGCCTCAAAAAACACGTTGAGCTGCTGGCCGCACGCATCGCCGAAGAGCGCGGCGACCGCGAGACCGCCCGGGCCCACCTGCTGGCCGCCCGCGATCTCGACCCCAAGGACGCGCGCGTCGCGTTGCGCCTGGCCCGGCTGGCCGAAGACGCCGGCGACCTCGACCGCGCCGCCGAAGCCCTCGCCGTGGTCGTTGGCGACAGCGTCGCCGAAGACGACGTCGACGACCGCGAACGCTCTGCCGACGAGCGCAGTGCCCTGGCGGCGGCCCGTTTCGCCGCGGCCCGCTTGTCCCTCAAGCGTGCCTGGCGCGGTGGCACCGGCGCCCGCACGGCCGCCGAGCGCACCCGGGGCCTGTTGGCCCGTTTGCCTGCGCCACGACGTGCCGAAGCCGAAGTTGTCCGCATCGACGCCGAGGCCCGCGCCGTCCTTGGCGACAGCGCCCCCTTGGGCGAACTGCTGCTGCAAGACGCCAGCAACGCCCAGGACCGCAAGGTCGGCAACGCCCTGCGGGTGGACGCCGCCAAGCACCTCCTCGATGCCGGCGCCGTGGACGCCGCCGCCGCCGCCCTCGCCGACGCCTTCGTGGACGGCGAGGTGGCCGCCGCTGACGTCGTCGTTGAACGCGTGGCTGTGGCCGGGCTGGTGATAGCCTTTGGCCGCAGCGTCCTTGGTCGCCGCCCCGCTGACGCCGTCGTCACCGATGCGGTGCAGCAGTTGGCCCGTCGTCTGGCGGGGGCTGGTCGCCCGGGCGATGCCTTCAATGTCCTCGACGGCCGTGTCGACCGGGTCAGCCGCGAGCTGCGGGCCGGCAGCGCGCGCGACAACAACGACCTCGACGCCGAAATCACCGAGCGTCAGGCCCTCGTCGACCTCGTCGACGCCGACAAACGGGGCGCCCAACTTGTGCGCCTCGCGGTGCTGCTGCAGCGGCAGGAGCGCTTCGGCGACGCCGCCGATGCCTGGGCCAGCGCCGCCCGCCTCGCCGACAACGCCGACAAGGTCGGTGACGCCGCCGACAGCGCCGCCGTCGACGTCGCCGCCTGGCAGCAGGCCGCCGTTCTGTCGGCAGACCCCGCCCGGGTCGCCCTCGTCATCGTCCGTGATGACGCCGACATCGCCAGCCTCGACAGCGCCCTGCTGCGCGCCGCCATCGAACCCGTGGCTGATGCCGCCGATCGTCGCCGCCTGCTCGCTTCACTCGCTTCGAGAAATCACGAAGTGGGAGATGTGGAGCGCTGGCTCGACGCTGCCCGCCAGCTGCCAGCGGGAGAGGCCGCCGTGGCCTTCATCGACGCCGCCCGCCGCAACCAGCGGACGGATTGGCTGTTCGAGGGCCTCGACCTGCACACCAGCGTTGGCGAAACCGCGCAGGCCCTGCAGGCCATCACGGGGATCGTTGACGACAGAAGCGACGGCAACCGGCTGAGCACCGACGGTGCCGTGGCCCGTCGGGCCTTCGACCTCGCCCTCGTCGTCGACGACGCTGCCGCCATTGATGGGGCCCAGGCCCGCCTGCTGGCCCGCTCCGACCTCGGGCTTGAAGACGGCCGCGATGTCCGCCGCAAGACCCTGGCGGCCCACGCTGCCCACACAGACGACGCCGGTCGCCAGGCATTGGAGCGGCTCGGGCTGGAGCGTTGGCTCGACGTCGAACCCGCGCTGCTCGAACCCCTGACAGCCTACGTGTCGCTGCAGCGGCCAGGGGACGAGGGTGCCCTCGCCGCCGCCTGCGACCGGCTGGTGCGCGCCCGGGCCGAGGGCATCGGCAACGACGCCCGCGACCTCGTCAGCGCTGTCGCCGACGCCGCCCGCGAACGGGGCGCCGCCGCCGAAATGCGGGCCCGGGAACTGCTGCTGGGCTTTGACCTCGACGACGCCACCCGGGAGCGCGTGCAGCGTCGGCTGGTGGACCTCTCGGTCCGCGCCGGCAACGTCGGCCGCGCCGTCGAACTGCTGCGGGCCCTGGTGCAACAGGCCACCGATCGCGGCGCCGCCGACAGCGTGTTCGCCGGGCTGTGGCAGCGCATCGCCGACCTCGAGGAAGAAGAGCAGAAGAACCCCCGCGCCGCCGCCGATGCCTTGACGGCCCTGCTGGTCCATGCCGCGGACGACGCCATCGCCAGCCGTCGCCTGTTGGCCCTGCTGCTGGAGCTGAACGACGACGAGGGCACCGCCGCCGAATGTCTGCGTCGCGCCGCCATTCTGCCGCCGTCCCAGGAGCGCAACGACTTGCTGATGCGCGCCGCCGACGTCCGCAGCCGGGCCGGTCGCCTCGACGAGGCCCGGGCCATCGGCCTGCGCGCCTTGCGCAGTCCGCCGTTTGCCCAGGTGGCCCTCGACCGCCTCCTTGACCTCGCCAAGCAGACCCAGAGCCGTCGCCTGGCCATTCGGGCCCGCCTGGCGGCCAGCAAGAATCTGCGCGCCTCCGCCCCGGCAGACGCGGCCCGCCACGCGGCCGAAGCCGGCGGCCTCCTCGCTGGCGTCCTGCGGCGCAATCGCCTGGCCGTCGCCGCCTTCGTCTTCGCCGACGACGCCTGCAGCCGCGCGGGCGCAGGCACCGACAGCCACGCCCGCATGCTGGTCGAGCTCTATCGGGCCCTGGGCGATGGCGCCGGCGCCAAGCGCTGGATCGACCGCCTCGTCGACCACGCCGAGGGGAAAGAGCGGGCCCGCCTGCTCGAGGCCCGGGCCGATGTCAGTGCCAACCTGCTGGGTGACGACGACGGCGCCATCGCCGATCGCCGCGAGGCCCTGGGCATCGACCCAACCTATGCCGCCGCTGCCCGGGCCCTGAGCCGGCAGTTGACGGCCCGTGGCGACCTGGGCGACGCCATCGCCGTCGAGCGCCGCTTCATCGACTCCACCGCCTCTGGCGAGGTCCGGGGCATTGCCTTTGCCCGGCTGGCGACGACGGCCAACGATGGTCACCTCGACGCGGCCCTGGTGGCCGAGCTGTGCACGGTGGCCCTCACGGACCGCGACGACATCGACGTGCGTCGCCTGCTCGTGGCAGCCCTGGAGCAGCTTGACGACGTCGGTGCGGCCATCGCGGCCTTGGTCGGCTTGCGTGAGCGCGCCCCCGATCCCCTCGAGCGGCTGAGCGTGGGCCGACGTCTGGCGGCCCATCACCGGGCCCGCGGCGACGTGGGCGCCGCCATCGACGCCCTGCAGGCCATCATCGACGACGAGGGCCTCGACGCCCTCGTGCTGGCGAGCGCCAGCGTCCCCCTGCCCGCTGACGCCGGCTACGACACCGTCGTCGTCGACCTGGCCCATTTGCGGGCCGGCCGGGGCGAACTGGCCCTGGCCGCCGAGGCCATCTTGCGTGGTCTGGCGCGCTTCCCGGCAGGCCCCGCCCTCACCCCCCGCCATACCCTGCTGGAGCAGGCGGGCACCTGGCTCGACGACGCCGACAGCGACGGCCTGGCCGACCGGGCCCTGGCCGTGCTGTGTGACGCCGACGAGAGTGGCGGTCTGTCTGACGACGGCGAAGTGCGCCGCGCCCGCCTCGCCGAGGAGCAGGAGCAGCCAGCCATCGCCTGCGCCGCCCTCACTTCTCTCATTTCGAGAGATATTGAAGTATCGACCAACAGCCGGCGGCTGGCCGTCGCTGCCGAGGCCGCCGGCGACAAACGCCGGGCCCTCGAAAGCTGGCAGCGGGCCATCGCGGCCGACGCCAGCGATAGGGCCGACGTCGGCGCCAAAGAGACCGAGGCCTGGACCCAGGTGGAGCGCCTCGCCGTCCTGCTCGAGGACGCCGCCATCGCCCGCCAGGCCCGCGAGGCCCTGCTGAGCAAGACCGCCGGCGACAACGCCACCCAGGCCGCCCGTGCCGCCGCCTGCGCCGAAGACGCCCTGAGCCGCGAAGGCAATCGCCCCGCCGCCATCGCCTGGCTGGAGCGGGCCCGCCAATTCCACAGCAGCCCCGCCGTGCGTGGGCGCCTGCTGGAACTCTCCCTGGCGGAACTCGCCGACGGCAGCACCCCGGCCCTGGCCGCCCAGACCCTCGCCCTGCTTGACCAGATGGTCGAGGCTGGCGACGACGTCCCGGTCACCGCCCGCCTCAAGCGGGCCGACCTGCGCCTGGGGGCCCTCGACGTCGACGCCGACGCCGACGCCGCCCAGACGGCCATCGCCGACATCCTGGCCGCGGTGGACGCTGCCGCCGCCAGCGGCGAAGCCATCGCTGCCGGCGCCGTCGACGACCTGCTGGGGCTGGCTGTCGCCGCCGCCCCCCGCAGCGTCGCCCTGGCTCTGGCCGTGGCGCCCGACCGCCTCGTGCTGCAAGATGCCCTCATCAGCGCCGGTGGTCTCGACGACGCCTCCATCGACGACGCCCTGGTGTTGCAGCTCGCCGACAACGCCCCCGATGTGGAGGCCCTGCAACGGGCTGCCGCCCGGCGGCTCGCCAGCAGTGGCGCCGTCGACCTGGCCGCCAAGCGCCTGTTCGGCCTGGCCCGGCGCAGGACCGATACTTCTGTAAACGCCGAAACAAGGACCCTGGTCGACGACGCGGCGACCTTCGCCATCGCCGGTGGCGCGGCCGTCCTGCTGGAGCACCTCGAAGACGTGCGGCCGGCCCTGCGGCGCTCCGCCGAGCGGCGCGAAAAAGCCCTGGCCGTGCTGCGGGACATCGAGAACTGGGACACCGTCGCCGTGGTCCTTGAAGACGCCGTCGTGGCCACCGACGACGTCGCCGAACGTCGCCGGTTGCGGATGCAGCTCGTCTCGGTGCTCCGCGAAGGCACCGACACCGATGCCGCCCACGGGCGCGCCGCCGAGCACCTGGGTCAGCTCGTCGACGAAGACAGCACCGACCGCGAAGCCTGGGGCGAACTGTTTGAGTGCCTGGAGCGCCTCGGCGACCTGGATGCCCTCCAGGTGGCCCTGGGCCGTCTGGCCGACGTCCTTGGCCCGACGCCCACCCACCTCGAAGCCCGCCAGCTCGTGCGTCGCCGCGCGGAAATCCTCCTCGGCCTTGGCCGGGCAGCGGAGGCCGTGACCGCCCTGGACGCGGTGCGTCTGGTCGGTGACGACGACGAAACCCTGCGGGCCCTGCTCGCCAAGCTCCACCGCGCCATCGACGGCCGCGACGCGGGCCCAAGCACCATCGCCTTCTTGCAGCGGGAACTCGCCGCCAGCCACCGCGTGGCCGACGCCCGCAGCGTCGTCGCCCTGCCCCCGGACCTCGTCCACGCCAGCGCCCCGGGCCTGCGCATCGACGCCCATGTGGCCCTGGCCGGCGCCGACGGCGGCGCGGCGGTGGCGCTGGCGGTGTCTGGCACCCCGTGGACGGCGGACGCCTCGCGGCTGCGCCATGAAGAAACCCTGCAGGTGGCGGCGGCGTTGTCGTCGGCGCAACCGCAACAGGTTGCCCCCTTCCTCACGGCCCTCGCCGGCGAACTGACGGCCTGGGGCAGCACCGCGGCCCTCGCCATCACCGACGCCCTGTATGCCGACGCCGACGTCGGCGCCGCGGGCACAGCGGGGGCCACGGCCCTCGCCGAGCACTTCGCGGCCCGGGGCTTTGCCCGCCGGGCCCGCACCCATGGCTTCGCGGCGACGGCCGTTGACGTCGAACGCCTTGGCGGTCGCGTGCGCGACCTCGCCGCCTTCCGCCGCGCCGCCCGCCTGGCTGATGCCCCGGCGTTGCTCGCCGCAGCCTCGGCCCTGGGCGTCTCGGTGGCCGTTGGGGCCGATGTCGTCGTGGAGATGATGGGCCGGGCCACCGCCAAGAACGCCAGCCGGTCGACGGCAGAGACCGTCACCGCCCTGGTCCGTCATGGGGACCCCCGGGCCACGGCCTGGCTGAATCACATCGATACTTCTGTAACAAGCGAATCGATCGCCGAAGTCGCGGTGCGTTGCGCCACGCTGCCCTTGCATGGCCCCCGCCGCACCGCCCGCCTGCCCATCCGCCTGCGGCTGGCTCCACAGTTTCCAAATCCTGCAACTGACCTGGCCGCCATCGCCGACGCCGCCCTGGCCGACGACAACCGGGCCCTGCAGGTCCAGGCCCTCGACGGGCTGTTCGAGGCGCGAGCCGCCACCCCGAGCGAGCTGGTGGCCCGCGCCGACGCCGCCTTTGCCCTCGGCCGCGACGACAGCGCGTCCTTTGCCAGCGCCGCCGCTGCAGTGTCTGTCGGCGACGAAGCCGTCCGCTTGCGTCGTCGGGCCATCGAGCTCTTCTTGCGCAACGGCGATCAGCCCCGCCTTGGCAGCGAGCTGCTGGCGTTGGCCCACAGTGCCCCCGCCGGCGTCGCTGGCGACGGCCTGCGCGCCGAAGCCCGCGGCACCGCCGAGGCCGCCCGCCTGACCGACGTCGTCGACGCCATCCTGGGCGCTGCGGAATCCCAGCTGGAGGGGGTCGCCGAGCGCACCGCCGCCGTCAAGGATCGCGCCGCCCTGCGCCTCAAGCGCAAGGACGCCCTCGGGGCCTTTGTGGCCCTGCGCGATGCCGCCAAGACCATCGGCGACGTCGACGCCGCCGCCGACCTGCGTCAGGAAGCCTGGCGGACGGCCACTGCCGAGGGGCTCACCTGGCAGTCCATCGAGGTCCTCGGCGACGACGACACCGACACCCTGGCCCGCGCTGGTCTGTTGGCCCTCCTCGGGCGCCACGACGAAGCCCGGGATCTCTGCCTCGCCATGACGTCGCCCGCCGCCGCCTGGTTGCTGGCGGACCTCGCCCGCTTGAGCGGTGACGCCGTCGCCGAAGAGGTGGCCCTGTCCCGCCTGGCCGACCATGGCTCCGCCGACGACGGCGCCGTGATTCGCCTGATCGATGCCTCGCGCCGCCGCGGCGACGTCGACGACGCCGCTCGTCGTGCCCTGGCCTTGTGCGGTCGTGGCCTGAACGCATCGCGCCTGGCGTTGTTGCTTGATTGCGCCGAAGGGGCCTCGGCGGCCCTGCGTGGCGAAGCAGCCCATGTGCTGCTCGGGGCCAAAGACGCCGACGTCCCCGGCGACGTCCGCCTGCAGGCCCTGGTGGCGGCCACCCGGCTGGCCGCCAGCCTCGACGATGGGGCCCTGCGTCGTGAAGCCCGGCTCTCCCTGGCCCGCGCCCGGGACACCGACGCCGGCTGGATCGAACACCTCACGGCGGACCTGCGGGACCTCGACGAGGACGAGTTCACCCTGGCCCTTGAGCGCCAACTCGGACGGCCCACCGTCGTCCGCGCGGTCATCGCCAGCGTCGCCGCCAACGCCGACGACATCGCCCGCCTCGCCGCCAGCTTCTCGGCCCTCATCCGCACCGGCGACGCCGCCCGCGTCGTCGACCCGCTCACCCCCCTGACGCCACGCCCCTGGCGCCTTGGCGAAGTCCTGGCGGGGGCCCTCGAGGTCACCGGCAAGAGCCGCGACGCCGCCGACGTGCTGGTGGCCTCCATCAGCGATGGTGCCCCTGGCCGTCGGGCCCTGGTGCGCGCCAGCGAACTCCTCGTCGAGGCCGGTGCGTTTGGCGCCGCCGCCCGTGCCTTGTGCGGTCTTGCCAAAGACGACCTCGACGGGGCCTTGTTGGTCCACGCCCGGGACGTCGTCACCCGCGCCGCCCGTGATGGCGCCATGGGCGATGCCGCCCGCCTGGCCGCCCACATCGGTCGCCACACCGGCGACGACACCTTCGTCGCCCTCGCCCTCGGCCTCGCCGACGCTGCTGGCGGCGACACCGCCCTCGTCATCGCCGGCGAACGCCTCCGCCGCCGGGACGCGCGGGCCCTGGCCCTCCTCGCCCACCACAGCCTTGAGGGCAGCCGGGCCCAGGGCTTCTTCGGCGCCTGGCACGCCCTGCGAAGCCGCGTGCGCTCCTTCGCTCCCCACGCGCCCGACGGCTTTGAGCGCATCACGGCCCTGGCCGCCGGCCGCGACGTCGAGCTGCCCGCCCTGCCGCCGCCGCCAACCACCCTCATCGAGCAGGCCCGTCAAGGCTCGCGCCGCGCCCGTCAGCAGGCCTGGAAGGCCCTGGCCGCCGAGGTCGCCGCCACGGACGACCTCGGGTCGGCCCGGCTCTTGATGCGCGCTGGCGTGCCCATGGCCGAGGCCCCCCTCGAGGTGCGACTCGCCGTCGACCCCGCCCTTGGCGACGATGTGGTTCGCGCCAAAGCCATTGCCGAGCAGTTGGCGTCGGTGGCCGAAGCCCGGCGCCCCGGCATCGTCGAAGCCTTCGACGCCGCCACTGCCCGCGGCGCCACCACCGCCCGCCAACGCCTGGCGGTCGATGCGCTCGCCCCTCGCGAGCGCGCGCCCCTGGTGGTGGCCCTCGATACCCTCGCCGTTGGCGAGGCCGTCGACCTCCACGCGCTCATCAAGGGCCTCGGCCGACACCCGGCGCCCACCGCGCGGGGCCAGGCAGCAGCCCTGGCCCGCATTGTTGGTCATGACGACGTCGCTGCCGCCATCGACCCCGCCGCCATCAGCCAGGCGACGGCCAATGATCAGGCCATCCTGAGCGCCATGCGCACGGTCGCCGACAACGGCGACAACGACGACAGCGACGGCCTGCGGGCCCTTGGTCATTTGCGCCTGTCCCAGTTGGCGGGGCCTCGCACCGACGTCGAGGAGCGGATTGCCGCCATTGCCACCCGCCTCGGTCGCACGGACCTGCTGGCGGAAAGCCTCATGCGGCTGGCACGCCTGCAGAGCGCCAAAGACCGCCGCGCCGCCGTCCTCGTGCGTCACGCCCAGGTGGTGTTGACGACCGACGTCGCCGCCGCCGACCGCTCGGCCCGCATGGCCTTCGCCCTCGATCCGTCGCCGGCCACGTCGGCGTTGATGACCACCATCGCCGAGGCCACCGACGACGCCGCCGCCCTGGAGCGGGCGCTGGTTGCCCAGGCCGAAGTGGCCGCCGACGACGACGAGAAGACCTCGCTTATCGTGCGCCGGGCCACGCTGCTCGCCCACCGGATGCTGCGCCCCGAAGACGCCATCGTCCTCATCGACGATCGCCTGGCCGAGGCCCCGTCGGGTGCCCTGCAGGAAGAAAAGGCGGCCATCCTCGAGCGGCTGCTCTCCCAGCCGCGTGACGCGGCCTTGTCGTTGCTGGCCGCCATCGACATCGACGGCGACACCATGCCCGTCGCCAAGCGCGGGCATCTCCGTCGTCGTGCCGCCGGGTTGCTGGAGCGGGAGGGGTCGCCGGACTCCATCGCCCTGGCCGTCACCGCCCTGTGTGAGTCCGCCGCCGACGGCGACCCCGCCGCCCTCGACGACGCCGAAACCCTCGCCCGCCAGGGAGCCCCCGGGGAACCCCTGGCCCGGGTCCTCGACCTGCGGCTCGCCCAGATTGAAGACCTCAGCGCCCGCCGGGTCCTCGTCCTCGAGCGCGCCCGCCTGCTGCACGACATCGACGACGCCATGGGCGCCATCTCCCTGCTGGAGGCCCAGGCCGTCGCCGACCCCATCGACCTCGGCGCCCGCCTGGCCCTGGCCGAGTGGTACTTGAAGGACCGCCGGATCCTCGACGCCGCCCTCGCCTTCGAGAGCGCCGCCCGCATTCCGGGCCTGCCGACGGCGGGCTTTGGTCCGCCCGCCCGTGAAGCAGCCTCGTTGCTTGGGGCCCTGGGAGACCTGGAGCGCGCCGGTCCCCTCGCCGAGATGGCCGTACAGGCCGGGGTGTCCGACCTCGAAGTTCTCTCAGTTGCAGAAGCATGGAATCGACTCCACGAGCGCTGGGCCGCCGTCGACGAATTGCTCGGTCGCGAGCTGGAGCACATCGCCGACGCCCGCCGCGAAGCCCATGTGTGGATGGAGCGCGCCTCGGTGCGCCACACCCATCTGGCCGACGAAGCTGGCGCCAAGAAGGCCCTCGGTCAGGTGCTCGCCCTGGTGCCAGACCACCCGCGGGCCCTGCAGATGCTGCGCGACGACGCCGAGCGCTCCGACACCTGGGGCGCCCTGCGCATGGCCCTGCTGCGCGCCGTCGACGTCAGCAATGACCCCCGCCAGCAGGCAACCTGGTTGCGCGAGATTGCCGCCATCGACGGCGAACACCTCGGCGACAAGAAGGCCGCCGAAGCCAGCGTCGAGCGGGCCCTCGCCCTCGACAGCGACAACGTCGAGAGCTTGATCCTGAAGGCCACCTTGATGGTGAAGGCGGGCCGCGTCGACGGCGTGTCGGCCATCATGGACCGCATTGAAAACCTCAGCCAGGAGCACGGCCACGCCGAACTCCCCGGCCTGTTGCACCTCGTCCGCGGCGACGCCCTCGTCGTCGCCGGCGAGCGCACGGCGGCCCAGGCGGCTTTCCGCCTCGCCACCGAAGACCCAGAGACCTCGGCCCGGGCCTGGGACCGGCTCATCGACATGGACGACGGCACCGCCGCCGCCCTGCCCCTCCTCGACGAGGCCCGCCGCAGCACCCTGGACAGCAAGCGACGCCTGACCCTGTGGCGCAAAGAACTCCGCCTGAAGCTGAAGCTTGGTGACGACGGTGCCGACGCCGCCGCCCAGGTGCTGGCCCTCGCCCCCGACGACAACGATGCCCTCGCGGTCCTCAAGGACGCCTACGGCCGTCGACGCAAGCAGCGGGACCTGCTGCCCTTCCTGACCGCCCACGCCCGCGCCGTCGACGACCCCATGGAACGGGCGGCCCGCCTCGCCGCCGTCGCCACCTTCTGCATCGACGAGCTCGGTCAGGAGAGCTCTGCCCGGGCCTTCTTCGAGGAGGCCCTCGGTCTCGATCCGGCCCAGCCAACGGCCCTCATTCGCCTGGCCGACATCGCCTGGGCGTCCCGTGACGACGAGCGGGCCCTGGACCTCCTCGACCGCATCGGGGCCGAGCAGTGGCTCGCCACCCCCGGCGACGATGGCGCCGTGCGCACCGTCGTCGAGCTCTACCTGCGTCGGGCCCGCTGCGCCTGGGCCCTCGGGCACAAGGACGTGCGCGATCGCCTGCGGCTGGTGCTGCGCGTCGACGCCAAGCACATCGCGGCCCTTGAATTGCTGGCCAAGGTCGCCCTCGACGCCGACGACGACGACGGCGCCGAACTGGCCCTGGAGTCCCTCGGCAACGCCATCCAGGCGGGGGACGATCCCGTGCGGCTGGCGTCGGTCCTCATCGACCTCGCCCAACTGCGCCTGCGTCGCGGCAAGCCCCAGGATGCCCTCGTCGCCGCCGAGCGGGCCTTCGACCTCAACCCCACCAACCGCACCATCCTCGAAACCGTGGCAGCGGTGCGTGAAGCCGCCGCCCGCTTCGTCGACGCCGCCGAAGCCTGGCGACGTCTGGCCGCCCTGCGCTCCGGACCCGAACGCATTGCCGCCCTCGAGCATCGCGTCGACCTCCTCCAGAAGGCCGACCGCACCAGGGAGACCATCGACGCCTGGCTCGACTTGTTCGCCGAGACCGGCGACCCGCGCCACAAGGCCGCCGCCGCCGACCTCGCCCGGGCGTCTGGTCAACCCGACCTGCTGACCCGCACCGGCGCCACCGTCGAGACCGCCGCCTTCGACAGCTTCATCCCGGACATGACCCAGACCGAGGCGATGCCCGTGGCCCCCGGCAATGGGGGCGCCCTCGTCATCCAGCTGCGCGCCAACATGGACGAGGGTGATCATGCCCGCGCCCTCAAGCTCGCCCTGGCCGCCCGCGAGGTGCAGCCCCTCGACGCCGAGTCCGCCCGCCTCGGCATCGACGCCGCCCGTTTGCTTGGCAAGAACCTCGAGCAGGTGGAGCTCGCCGAGAGCCGCCTGCAGGCAGCGACGCACCCCGGCGAAATCCGCGACGTCGCCCTCGACGCCGCCCGCGTCGCCCGGGACCTGTTGCACGACGACGACCGCGCCGCCGCCCTGCTCTACCAGGCCCATCAGGCCGACGCCGAAGACGTCGAAGTCCGGCTGGAGCTGACCGAGCTGTACGCGCGCATCCCGCGCCTCTCGAGCCACGCGGTGACCGGCATCCTGCAGCTGCTGCGCCGCACCCCCGCCGACCCCCGCGTCTTCGCCCTCGCCGCCGAGCTCGCCGAGAGCCAGGGGCAAGGCGAACGGGCCCAGGCCATGCGCGGCGTCCAGGCCATCCTGGCGGGCACCGGTGTGCCCCAGGAACTCATGGCGGGCCGCTGGGCCGACGAGCGCATGACGAGCGGCATCATGCCCATCGACCGCGAGAGCATCGCCACCCGGCTGGCCCCCACGGGCTGGGGCGGTCCCCTGCAGCAGCTGATCAACCTGCTCGGCGTGCACCTCGAAGCCGCCCTGGGCAGCCCGCTGCCGCCGACGGGCTCCAAGCCCCTCGTCCAGGCCTCCCCGCGGTCGGCCGGCATGATGGAGCGCATCGACCGGCTCCTCCCCGGTCGCTCCGTGCAGGTCGTCATGGCCGACGTGGACCGACCGGCGGTCTGCGCCGGCGGCACCCCCATCGTGGTGGTGCCCCGGGACGTCCTCGTGCATGACGCAGCGCTCCACGCCACCATCGCCCGCGGCGTCGCCGTGGCCCGCATGGGGGCCATGCTGTCCGAGCTGGTGCGGCCCGGCAGCGAAGGGGACCTCCTCGACCTGCTGAAGGCCGGCCTGCTGGGCGTCGGCAGCAAGGATGCCCACACGGAAACCCTGACCGCCCGCCTCAAAGAGGAGGAGCGCAAGGCCGCCGTCGCCCTGGCCACCCAGGTCTTCGCCGGCTCCGGTCCCGTCGACGTCGCCGGCACCCTGCAGCTGATGGCCCGGGCCTGCGACCGCTTTGTGCTGGTGGCCACCGGTTCTCCCATAGCGGCCCTGCAGGCCTCGGCTCTGCCAAGCCTCGTCAAGGAGCCTCCCCAGCGAGCCATGATGCTCGTCCAGGGCAGCGTACGGGCCCTGGAGCTCTGCGCCTTCGCCGCCCGCGACAACGCCTGGCTCCTGCGCCGCCAGCACCTCCTGAGCGGCTGAGGCGAACGTCCGCTCGCCGCCGGGCTCGGGCCCCTACGACCGGTCGGGTTCTCCGGTGCAGAAACGAAAAGAGGACCGGCAGCGCCGGTCCTCGTTTCGTTTCGAGGGCACCTGATGTGAACCTCGACGGCGCTTCAGCGGGTGAAGAGCTCGTTTTCGGCGAAGAACCAGGCGATTTCGGTCTTGGCGGTCTCGGGGGCGTCGGAACCGTGGACGGTGTTTTCGCCGATGGAGGCGGAGAAACGCTTGCGGATGGTGCCTTCGGCGGCGTTGGCGGGGTTGGTGGCGCCCATGAGCTCACGGTTCTTGGCGATGGCGTCGGGACCTTCGAGGACCATCAACAGGACGGGGCCCGAGACCATGAACGAGACGAGCTCGCCGAAGAAGGGGCGGGCCTTGTGGACGGCGTAGAAGCCTTCGGCTTCGTGCTGGGTGAGCTGCACGAGCTTGGCGGCGACGACCGTGAGCTTGTTGGACTCAAAGGTGTCGATGATCTTGCCGATGACGTTCTTCTTGACGCCGTCGGGCTTGATGATGCTGAGCGTACGTTCGGTGGTCATGGTTTTCTCCTTCAAGTCTGCGGGGTTGCAGATGTTTTCGAATCAGGCTTCGACGGCGGGGGCGCCGTCTCGGCGGGGGGATCGGGCAGCTTCTTGAGGCTTTCAAGGCCGGCGCGGATGCGGGTGCGGACCCGCTCGCGGCCAAGCACGGTCAACGACTCCGGCAGCGGCGGCGTGGCCTTCTTGCCGGTGATGATCCAGCGCAGGGGCATGAAGGCCTCTTTGGGCGTCATGCCGCTCTCCTCGCACCAGCTCTTCAGCAGGGCGTCGACGGCCTCGAAGCGCCAGTCGAAGGCGTTGTCGACCTTCTCGACCAGCACTTCCCACAGGGCCATGGACTCCTTGCGGGTCTTGCCCTTGATGAGCAACTCGGTGGCGGGCGCATCAACAGTCCCCGTGAAGAACCAGGGCGCATAGGCCAGGAAATCCTCGGATTTTTCGAAGCGCTCCTTGCAGACCTTCACGACCTGCAGCAGGTAGTCGTCGGAAAACAGCTGGGACTTCAGGTGCTGCACGATCTCTTGATCAGAGCGTTTCTCGCGCAAATACCGGCCATTGAGCCACAAAAGCTTCTTCAGGTCGAAGACGGGCCCACCCAGGGAAATGCGGTCGAGGGTGAAGTGCTGCACGAAGTCGTCGAGGCTGAAGATCTCGCGACCGTCCTCGAAGGTGAAGGCCATCATGCCGAGGAAGTTCACCATGGCGTCGGGCAGGTAGCCGGCCTCGCGAAACCAGTTGAGGCTCACGGGGTTCTTGCGCTTGGAGACCTTCGACTTGTCCTGATTTCGCAGCAAGGGAAGGTGCGCAAATTCAGGGTGTTGCCAACCAAAGCTCTGGTAGAGCAACACATGCTTCGGCGTCGAGGAAATCCACTCCTCCCCCCGCAGCACGTGGGTGACGCCCATGAGGTGGTCGTCGACGACGTTGGCCAGGTGGTAGGTGGGGAAGCCGTCGGACTTCAGCAACACCTGGTCGTCGACCTCGCGGGTGTTGATTTCGACGGGCTTGCGCAGCAGGTCGTTGATGGTGACGACGACGGCGTCGGTGCTGGCGTCGGCCCCCGCCTTGGGGTCGCCGCTGCCGCGGGGCACGCGCAGGCGGACCACGCCGGGGGTGCCGGCGGCCATCTCGGCCTTGACGGTGGCCTGGTCCCGGAAGCGGCAGTGGCCGTCGTAGCCGGAGTTCTCCTTGCGGGCCATCTGCTCTTTGCGGACGCCGTCGAGGCGCTCGGCGGTGCAGGTGCACCAATAGGCCTTGCCGGTGTCGAGCAGGGTCTGGACGTGCTCGCGGTAGATGGGCAGCCGCTCGCTCTGGCGGTAGGGGCCGGCGGGGCCGCCGACGTCGGGACCCTGGTCCCACTGGATCCCCAGCCAACGCAGCGCGTCGAGGATGGCGTCCTCGGACTGGCGGGTCGAGCGCACCTGGTCGGTGTCCTCGATGCGCAGGATGAAGGTCCCGCCCCGCTGCTTGGCGAAGGCGTAGTTGAACAACGCGATGTACGCGGTGCCGACGTGGGGGTCGCCGGTGGGCGACGGAGCAATGCGAACGACCGGCGGCTTGTCCGACATGGCCGGGCGGTAGCGGTCGAGGGGGGACCCGTCAAGGTCGGCGGGTCGTCCAGTTCAGGGGTCGGTTCAGGGGTCGGGCAAGGCCCGCAGGCCGGCGGACGGCGGAATCGTCGGCGCGGTGCCCGATTGCTGGGCCCGCCGGCGCTGGTGGCGGGAGCGGATTTCGGCCCCCATGTCGGCGATGGCGTCGTCGTCGAAGGTCTTTCTCACCAGCGGGAAGAGAAAATCCTCTTCGAGCTTCATGTGCCCCGTCAGCAGGGCCCGCAGGGTCGGCGCCCCGTCGCGCAAGGCAGCGCGGCTGTCGGGGAGCCGGTCGAGCAGGGGCACCAGCTCGTCGAGGAGGTCTTCGAGCTTCTCGTGACCAGCAGCCACATGGGTCAGATGCTCGCTCCACACCCGACGACGACGCAGGCGGGCCAGCAGGCTGACTTCTTCGTCTTCGTCGTGCCAGGTCAGGGGCCCCGTCAGGAAGTCGCGCAGGTCTTCAATGTCGCCAGCGTCGGCGACATCGCCGGCGGCCACCCGTTCCAGGGTGTTGAGGGCCCGGCGAATCTCGTCGTGGAAGTCGATGAGGTCGTCGAGGCCGTCGCGGACGGCGGGGCGCTCAATCTTGGTGTCGATGCGGGTGCTGGGCGCTGACAGGCCCTGGACCTGGGTGCGCTCGTTCGGGTCAACCGGTGCTCGTCGCATGGAGGCCTCCTGGTGACCCAGTGTTGCAGGTCGCCCACCGAGACCCCCAGCGGTCGTCGTTGTCGTCGTGCGGGCGATCGCCACTGGGCGGAAATGCCCTTCAGCACCTGTGGCGTTGGGCTCCCGGAATCGGCGCGCACTGTGGGAGATGGCGCAGCCCACCGTGGGCGACAGCGCTAGCGGAAGAAATGGGTCATGAGGACCATTTCCACCGACGCCGCCACGCCGCCGATGACGGTCACGAGCACGGCCGTGTCCCGGGCTTCAAACCGGTCGGGGGACCGCAGCACCAGCCGCTGCAGGGTGGCCGTGATCAGGGCCCCCATCCATGCGGCACCGTGGGTCACGAGGCCCGTCAGCCCCCCGGGGACAGCCTCCCAGCGGGCAAGACCGACGATGGCGGAGACGAAGGACACCGACGAGAAGATCCAGGCATTCACCACCAGACCGATGGCGAGGGCCGCCAGGATGGCCTTTTTCCGCGATGGGCGCGTGGGCGTTGTCATGGAGACCTCCCGGCGAGTCTACCCGTTCAGCGAGGGCCAGGGACCGCCATGCTATGACCGGCACGCACAACGGAGGACGTCGTGGGTCTGTACACCGGCAAAGTCGTCATCGTCACCGGCTCGGGCAACGGCATTGGCCGCGCCGAGGCCCTCGCCTTTGCGAAGGAAGGCGCCCACGTCGTCGTCAACGATGTCGGCGGCGCCCGCGACGGCACCGGCAAGGACACCAAAGCGGCTGACGCTGTCGTCGCCGAAATCAAGGCTGCCGGCGGCGACGCCATCGCCACCACCACCAGCGTCGCCGACCTCGACGGCGCCGAGAGCATCGTCTGGGCGGCGCTGAACCGCTACAAGCGCGTCGACGTCCTCGTCAACAACGCGGGCATCCTGCGCGACAAGGGCTTGTTGAACATGGCAGTGGCCGAGTGGGACGCCGTCCTCGACGTGCACCTCAAGGGCTCGTTCCTGATGACGCGGGCCTTTGGTCGCGCCATCAAACAACAGGGCCCCGGCGCCTACGCCATCGTCAACACGACGTCGATGTCGGGGCTGCTCGGCAACTTCGGCCAGGCCAACTATTCGGCGGCCAAGGCGGGCTTGTTTGGCCTGACGCGCACGACGTCCATCGAGTTCGAAAAGCTCGGCTGCCGCACCAACGCCATCGCCCCCGTCGCCTTGACCCGCATGACCGAGGACATCCCCCTGCTGCAGCAGATGGGCGTCGAGCAGATGGGCCCCATCCACGTCGCCGCCGTCGTCAGCTGGCTGGCGTCGGACCTCGCCAAGGACGTCAACGGCCGCGTCTTCGGCGTCCACGGCAAGAAGGTTTTCGAGTACGCCATGAGCCAAAGCGACGGCGTCGACGGCCCAAACGGCAACGACAGCGGCGACGACAGCGACGCGCCCTGGACCCCCGAGGCCCTCCAGGCCGCCCTGCCCCGCATCGGCTTCAAGGGCTGAGGCCCCTGCGTCAGCAGCCGTCCCCTGCGTCAGCAGCCGTCCCCTGCTTCAGCAGCCGTCCCCTGCTTCAGCAGGCGCCGACGCCGAGGGCGCAGGCCCGGGCCTGCAAGGCGGGCAACGTGTCGGATTTCCGGGCGGTCGCCAGGCTGACGGCGTCTTTGCAGCCGTCGGGGCGCCCGAATTCGCAACTCTTCGACAGCACCTTGAGGGCCCGCGCCTCGTCTTTGGCCATGCCATTCCCCCGTCGCGCAGCCCGCCCCAACATGAGGCAGGCGTGGCTGTCGTCGGCGTCGCAGCCCTTCGTCCAGGCGGCGACGGCGCCAGCGGGGTCGCTGTCCTCCAACAACACCCCGAGGCTGCCGCAGGCGTAGCGGTGCTGGGCGCAGGCGGCCTCCACCAGGGGGCGACCGCGGACGACGTCGGCAGCGCCGCAGCCGGTGCCCACCAGGCTCGCCCCCAGGTTGCCGCAGCCCAGGGGGTTGTCGACGGCGCAGGACTTCTCGTGCAGGGCCCGGGCCCGGCAGACGTCGACGGGGACGCCGACCCCGTTGGCGAAGGCGTAGCCCAGGCTCGTGCAGGCCCAGCCGTCGTTCCGTTCGTCGCATTCGGCCTTCAGCAATTGGTGGGCCCGGGGCAGGTCAAAGGGCCCGCCCCGTCCGTCGAGGAGCAGATTGCCGAGGTTGGCGCAGCCCTGGTGCTCGCCGCCCGTACAGGCGAACTCGTAGAGTTCCCGGGCCCGCACCAGGTCCCGCACGACGCCACGCCCTCGCTCGTAGCCAATCCCGAGACTGAAGCAGGACGCCGCCATCTTGCCCGCGCACGACAGCCCATAGAGCGTGGTCGACGTCGGGTAGTCCAAGGTCACACCCAACCCCTTTTCGTACAAGAAGCCGAGATTGCCGCAGGCGTATTTGGCAGCGTCGTCGAGGGTGCCGTCGGCGGGCGTCTCCACGGGGCACGCCGCGCGAAACAGCAGCGCCGCCCGGGCGTGGTCGACGTCGACGCCAAGGCCCTTGTGAAACTGCCAGCCGGCGGAATTGCAGGCACTGCGGTGCCCGAGGGCGCAGGCCTTCTCAAACCAGAACGCCGCCGTCGGTGGCGCCGGCCGACGTCCCTCCTGGGTGTCCCAGCCGAGGCCATCGCAGCTGTCGGCGTCGCCCTGCTCGCAGCGCCCTTCGGGGGTGCTGCCCGCCATCAGGCGATCGTTGATGGCCTGGATGTCGGCGCAGCCGACGCCGACGCAGACCACGACGATGGCGGTGAGACCGGGAAACAAGCAGCGACGCATGGGCAGCATGGGGAGCATGGGACGTCCGATCGGCGCACAGGCCGGCAGGAATGGTAGGGTCCGAGGGGTACTGCTTCTTTGGCACCAGCCGAAGAGGCTTCCGTCCGTGCTTCCGTGGTCGCCCTGCAAGGAGCCTGTGCCGTGTCCATCTTCAAGCGCATCAGCGATGTCGTCCGCAGCAACGTCAACTCGGCCATCGACGCCGCGGAAGACCCGCGCAAGGTGCTCGAGCAAACCATCATCGACATGGAGGGGGAGCACAAAAAGGCCAAGCAGAAGCTCCTCGAGTCCATGACGCTGCTGAAGCAGGCCGAGAAGCAGACCGAGAAGTACAAGAAAGAGGGCCCCGAGTGGGAGATGAAGGCCATGGCGGCCCTCAAGGCCGGCAATGAGGACCTCGCCCGCTCGGCCTTGAGCGAAAAGACCAAGGTCGACGCCATGGCCGCCGAGTCCGAAGCCAACGTCACGGTCTCCAAGGCGGCCAACGAAGCCCTCAAGGAGCAGATCGTGGGCCTCGAGCGCAAAATCGACGAGGCCAAGGGCAAGAAAGACGAGCTCATCGCCCGCCTCAACGCCGCTGACATGAAGAAGAAGCAGGCGTCCATGGCGAGCGGGGGCTCCGCCACCTCCGACAGCACCGCCTTCGACACCTTCGATCGCATGGTGAACAAGATCGAAAACAGCGAGGCCGAGGTCGAAGCCCGCCAGGAGCTCATGGGCACCTCCCCGGCGGTGGACTTCGAGCTGCAAAAGCTCGCCAAGGCCCAGGCTGGCGAAGACGCCCTGGCCGCCCTCAAGGCCAAGATGGGGGCGTCGTCGGCACCGGCGGCACCCGCGGCCCCGGCGGCCCCCGGCGGCGCCGCCATCGACGACGAACTGGCCAAGCTCAAGGCCAAGCTCGGCGGCTGACCGCAACAACGGGCTTGCCTGACGTGCCGAACCCCTCTAAGTGTTGCGCCGACATTGAACGGCGCCAGAGGGCGATTCGATGGTGAGGTAGCTCAGTTGGTCAGAGCGTGGGTCTCATAATCCCGAGGTCGAGGGTTCGACTCCCTCTCTCACCACCACGGTCAATGTCGGAACAACGGCGCCTTCGGGTGCCGTTTTTCTTTGGCTTGCGCGCCTGTTTCCTTTGTTTTTTCAGGTGCTTGGCGAATCGAGCATCGGGCAGCCCGCCGCCGCCAGGGTGGCGCGCCAGCGGGTCGGCAGGGGGGCGTGCACCAGCGGGTGCCCCGGCAAGGCCAGCGACACGGCATGCAGGAAGAAGCCGCCGCCGTCGTCACCGACGGCGTCGCTGATGGGGTCGATGACGGCGTCGCTGACGGCCCCGCCGTACAACGTGTCCCCCAGCAGGGGATGCCCGCGGCTCTGGAGGTGGACCCGCAGTTGATGGCGACGGCCGCCAGAGAGCCCCAGGCGCACCAGGCTGACGTCCACGGCGCCATCGAAGGTTGGGAGGCGCCCGCGCCCCAGGACATGCACGGTGGTCCGGCAGGGAGCGCCGTCGGGGTCGACGATCATGCGGCGGCGATCGCCGCGATCGTGACCAATCGGGGTGTCGATGACGAGATCGGCGCCCACCGCGCCGACGGCGCCGACGACGATGGCCAGGTAGGTCTTTGTCGCACCATCAAAGGCGGCCCGCAGGGTTTCCCAGGTCACGCGATCGCGGGCGACGGCCAGGCAGCCCGAGGTGCCCGTGTCGAGGCGGTGCAACAGCCCACCCTCCCGGGGATCGACCGAGGCGGTGCCGATGTCGGGGAAGCGCCCCACCAGGCGGTGGACCACGCTGTCGCCCTCGCCCGGCACCAATGGATGGCACGGCAGGCCGGCGAGCTTGTTCACGACGACGACGTCGGCCCAGGCCGCGATCACCTCCAGGGGACGATCAACCGGCGTCAGCCACTGCACGTCGGCGACGGAGACGACCATGCCGACGCTGACGCGATCGCCGGCGGCCAGGCGCCCCCGGGGGCCCCGGACCTGGCCCCCCTCGCACAGCCGACGGACGGCGGCGGTGCCAAGCGCCAGGGTCCGCGCCAGCACTTTGTCGACGCGGGCGCCATCGTCGGCGGCGTTGATGGTCACGGTGCGCGGGCCCATGGGCGGGGTCATTCGATCACCTGATCGCGGGAACTGGTCCCCAGCCGTTCCGCCAGGCTGACCTCGGGATCGTCGTCGTGACTCACCGTGGCCATCAGGTTCAGGAAGCAGCGCCAGTCGTTGCCGCAGCTGTCGAAGGCGGCGGCGTAGAGGTGCTGCTTGAGGCTGTAGATGCCAACGGCGGCGAGGGCGGCGTTGTTCTCGGGAAGCTTGGCTTCGCGCAGCCGCATGCTGAACAGGGTGCCGGCCACTTCGTCGCGCCAATGCCGTTGGTGGCGGGCAAAGATGCGCCGTTTCTCGTCGGTGATGTCCTGGCGGCTGCGGCTGTTGCGCTGGGCAAAGAGCACCCGCAAATCAAAGGCCAGGGCCGACACGGCGCGGCTCCAGGCGTCATCGTCGCGGTCGTCGGCGTCGGCGCGGACGGCGACGGCGGCCCCTTCACCAAAGCGTTCGCGCACAAACTGTCGACGTCCCTCCCGGCCGATGAAGCTGGCGAGGCCTTCGTTGAAGGCGCCGGCGCCGGGGGCAAAGATCGTGGCGTGGGCGAGCTCGTGGATGACGGTCTCGACGATGTCGAGCTCCTGCCGGCGCCACAACATCGACGACAACACCGGGTCGGGGGCCAGGCCCAGCAGCGAATACGTCGTCACCGGGCGGACGCTGACGTCGAAGCCGTCGCGCTCGAGGGCGTCGGCCTCGGCCTCGGCGTCCTCGAGGGAGAAGTGGCCGCGATAGGGCAGCGCCCCCACCACCGGGTAGTTCCAGGTCCGGGGCGTCAGGTCGTCCTGGGGGGCCGCCGACACCACGTAGACGACGGCGGGGGCGTCCAGAAAAACGGCGGTCCGGTATTGGTTGGTGACGTTCAAGCCCACGCGATCGCGGGCGAAGTCCCGGGCCGCCACGGCAATGGCCAGCCGACGGCGCACATCGGGCGCCACCCGCTCGTCGGCGATGATCGGGGCGATGGGCCTCGCCGCCAGCAGCACCTCCAGCTGCCCGAGGCCCTGCCAGACGAGCCAGGCAGGATCGACGTCGACGGTGTTGGTTGTGGCGCACCCGGCGATGCCGAGCACGGTGGCCACGGCCAGGGTCGCGGCGCGGACGCTCACAGGCCGGGGATGGGCACCGACAGGGACGGCCGGATGGCGACGGTGCCAAGGGTGCGCAGCCGGGCGGGATCTTCCAGGCGCTGGCTGATGGTGGGCGCCATCCAGCGCTCGTCGATGGCGAAGCCTGGCTTGGCCGTGGCCCCCGCCGACAACGCCCACGCCGTCGCCAATGCCGGAATGGCGATGAGGGCGGTGCCCGCGATGACGACGGCAGGCATGGCCCCAAGGAGCGAGAACACCGTCAGGGACTCAAGGCCTGCGCCCCCCGTGAACTCACTCAACAAGCCCATGCCGTGCAGCAGCAACAGACCGCCGCCAAAGGTCATCGTCGTCACCGCCGTCGACGCCAGACTGCCAACGAGGTGGGCGGCAAAGCCCGACAGAAAATGGCTCTCGTAGGTGTCAGACATGCTGTCGAAGACGAGCATCGACACCAGCGCCGAAATCGTCGCCTCGGCGGCGGAGTAGGCGACGAAGAAGCCGGCGGTGGCGGCGAGGGCGCCGACCAATCCGCCGTTGGACAACATGAGGGAGACCACCTGCCCGGCGAGGGCCAGCGTCGGGATGCCCGCCAACACGTGGGTCCCCAGGGTGGTGACGGCGCCGGCGCCGGCGGCATACCAAAACGCCCGGGTGTCCCGTTCGACCCAGGCGTAGTGGGCGGGAATGCGGGGTTTCGGTGCGGCGGCGGCGAGGGCGTCGGTGGCCGGCAACCACGGCATCGACGACGTCAGCTGGCCCGATGCACCAGCGACGCGCTGCAGCCGGTCGATGAGGACCGCGGCGTCGGCGACCACCGTCAGGTCGACCCGCAGCTGGGGCATCAACCACGGCAGTGCTGTCACCGCCGACGACGTTGCGGCCGAAGCGAACGACGGCGTGGCCGACGACGACGACGACCACAGCAGGGCCAACAGACAAAAACCAAAGATGCTGGCGAGGTGACGCACGGCAAAGACCGTAGCAGGCCCATGCCCCGGGGCGCGACTCCAGCGGCGAAGCGCCGTCGGCAACGCCCTCAGAACGGCATGGTGCTGGGGGCGGGCGTGGAGCCATCGTCGGGGTCGAGGTCGATGGTGACGACGTCGGGCATCCGTTCCACGCCCCAGGCGGCGATGGCCGCGCTGCCCGCCACCAGGGCAATGGACGACACGCCGACAATGGCGGCACCAAGCTGGACGTCGGTCTCGCTGGGGGCGGACACCAGGTAGCCGAGGCCAGCCAGGGGGGCCAGGCAACTGGCGGCGGAGCAGGAGCAGACCACCATGCCCATGGCGGGAATGCCCAGACAGGGATCGGTCTCTGACGGCGACAGCACCCGGCGTTCGGTCAGGTAGCCGGGGGCCGAGACCTCGATGTCGTAGACCGCGCCAAAGCCCCCGCGCTCGACAAAGACCGCGCCCGGTGAGGGTGGTGCTTCGGCGACACCGTTGTCGCCCGCGACCTTGGGGGCCACGGCGCCGTCGACGGCGGCGGGCGGCCCGACGGTGCCGATGTCGACGCCGTCCACCCGCACCCGGGCCGTGGGGACGTTGCTCTGCACGGTGACCTGGTGCGCGCACCCCGCAGGGACCCCGCCGAGGGCGACACCCGTGCAGCAGGCAGCAGCGCGAAGGAACCGGAGCGGCGACATGACCTGCCTCGTGTGGCCCAGCGCCGTCGACTTGAACAGGCAGGCTGCCCATGTCGGCGGCTTCCCTACATGTGTGGTGCTTTTCGCCAGGCCGACTGATCTCGACAAAAAAACACCGGGCGGTGTCGATTCTGGCGACCCTCATTCGACGTATGGGAGGAAGCGGCGGTCGCTTTCCTCTTTCGCCCCGGGCGAGAGACAACCGACAAGCCAAGCCTGGGGCACAGCGCCAAAGGCTTGAATACTCATTACTCTTCGACCACATATGGTCGATTCGCCAGGAGACCCACATGCGATTCATGGCCATCATGTTCCCGGGCCCCGACGCCGAGCGCGGCATCACCCCCGACACCAGCAGCGACCTCTTCGTGGCGATGGGCAAGTTCAACGAAGAACTCGTCAAGGCCGGCGTCATGCTGGCCGGCGAAGGCCTGCACCCGAGCTCGAAGGGCGCGCGCATCCGCTTTGCCGGCGGCAAGCCCCAGGTCAGCGACGGGCCCTTCACGGAAACCAAGGAGATCATCGGCGGGTTCTGGCTGCTGCAATGCAAGTCGAAGGAAGAAGCCGTCGAATGGATCAAGCGGGCCCCCTGCCCCAACGGCGAGATGATTGAGCTCCGTCAGGTCTACGAGATGGAAGACTTTGGCGACGTCATGACCCCCGAACTGCGCGAGCAGGAAGAACGGCTGCGCGCCGAACTGCTGAAGTCCTGATGTCCTGATCATCCGCGCCGGCGGTTGACTGGCATGACCATCAACCGCGAAGCGCTTGGTCAATCTCGCCAACGGTTGCGTTGGCGCGCCGAGGTACCTCCCAGTCAGCCGCGCCGACGGCTGGCTGCTGTCCAGCCGGGTCCTGGCCAGCCGGGTCCTGTTGCACAGCCGCACCCAGCTGCTCTCATCGACACCACTGTGGTGAGCACGACGACCGCGACGATTCAGGCCGTGTGGCGCATCGAGTCCGCCCGCTTGATCGCGGCCCTGGCCCGGGTGGTCAAAGACGTCGGCGTCGCCGAAGAACTGGCCCAGGACGCCTTCGTCGCCGCCCTCGAGCAATGGCCCACAGACGGCGTTCCCGATCGACCGGGGGCCTGGCTCATGGCGACGGCACAACACCGGGCCATCGACCGTCTCCGTCGGGGCCCCATGCTGCACCGCAGCCACACGCAGATCGCGGCCGAGGCCCGGCTGCTGGTGTCCGAAGACGTCGAGGCCCGCTTCGACGCCGTCATCGACCGCATCGGTGGCGACGCCATCGGCGACGACCTGCTGCGGCTGATGTTCGTGTCCTGCCATCCGGTGTTGTCCACCGAGGCCCGGCTGGCCCTGACCCTGCGGCTCGTCGGCGGCCTCAGCGTCGACGAAATTGCCCGGGCCTTCTTGTTGACCGAAGCCGCCGTCGCCCAGCGCATCGTGCGCGCCAAGCGCACCCTGGCCGCCCAGCGGGTTCCCTTCGAGGTCCCGCCGAAAGCCCAATGGCCCGAGCGGGTGTCGTCGGTCCTCGAGGTCATCTACTTGATCTTCAACGAGGGCTACTCGGCCACCCGCGGCGACGACTGGATGCGGCCCGGCCTCTGCGACGACGCGCTGCGGCTGGCGCGCATCCTGGCGGCCTTGATGCCCCATGAACCCGAAGCCCAGGGCCTGGCGGCCCTGCTGGAAATCCAGGCGTCGCGGTCGGCGGCACGGGTGGGCCCCGGGGGGGAGCCCGTGCTGCTCCTCGAGCAGAACCGGTCCCGCTGGAACCTGGTGTTCATCCGCCGCGGCCTCGCCGCCCTGGCCCGCGCCGAGGCCCTTGCCACCACCGGTGCAGCGCCCGCTGGCCCGGGGCCCTACACCCTGCAGGCTGCCATCGCCGCCTGCCACGCCCGGGCGTCGACGGCGGCCCTGACCGACTGGCTGCGGATTGCCGCCCTCTACGAGCGTTTGGTGGCCATCACGGGCTCCCCCGTCGTCGAGCTCAACCGCGCCGTCGCCGTCGCCATGGCGTTTGGCCCCGCCGCCGGCCTCGTGCTGGTGGACGCCCTCGTCGCCGACGGCGCCCTCGCCAACTACCACCTGCTGCCCAGCGTTCGCGGAGACCTGCTGGCCAGGCTCGGCCGCCACGACGAAGCCTGCGCCGAGTTCACGGCCGCGGCGGCACTGACGGGCAACGCCCGGGAGCAAGCCATGTTGACGGCCCGGGCGACGGCCTGCGGGCGCTGAGGAGCGTCTGCGGGCGCTGAGAAGCGCCTGCGGGCGCTGACGAGCGCTGACGAGCGCTGACGAGCGCTGACGAGCGCTGACGAGCGCTGACGAGCGCTGACGAGCCCTGACGAGCGCTGACGAGCCCTGAGGAGGACAGCACCTGCGGGCGCTGACGGCCCGTTGGCCATGCCCGGGCTGCAGACAAGAAAAAACCCACCGTTACCGGTGGGTCTTTGGAGCGGGAAAAGGGATTCGAACCCTCGACTTCAACCTTGGCAAGGTTGCACTCTACCACTGAGTTATTCCCGCAGCGGCGTTTTGATGAGCGGGTTTGTATGCCCGATCGGCCCCCCCGTCAAGCGTCAATGTGCGGGGTCGGCATTGATGGTGGCGGCGTCGCTTCCCACCGCGTCGGCGTCGGCATCATCGCCGCCAGCGCCCTGATCGGTGTGATCGTCCATCGGGTCGGTGGGTGCTGCGGCGGGGGCATCGCCGCCAGCGCCCTGATCGGTTTGATCGTCCGCTTGGTCGGTGGCGTCGGCGGGCTCAAGCCCGTCGTTTGGTGAGAAGCCATCGGCGCCGCTGGCCGTCAGGGCGGCCACCAGACCCGCCACCGCCGCCCCCAGGGCCGCCGCCCCCACCACGATGCCGCCGATGGCCGCTGTGGCCCCCAGGGGCCCGCCTGCTGCGTCACCCAGGGGCACCGCCACCAGGGCGAGCCCCGTGCCGAGGGCCGCGCCCACGGTGGCGCCAAAGCCGACGGTCATGGCCCCGACCAGGCCGCTGCCGAGGCCAGCCCCCACCACCCCGCCCACCACCGACAACAGCGCGGGGGCCACCAGGGTCCCGAACGTTGCCAGCTGGTTGAGGGTGCGGGATTCGGCGGTCGCTTCGTCGCCGGTGGCGCCCTGGGCAACCAGGGCAAGGGCGAGGGCACCGCCGCCGCCCACCAGCCCGCCGACGAAGACGCCGGCCGCACCGCTCAGGGGCAGCAGCACCGGATCGGGCGGCGGCCCCTCAATGAAGTCGGGGGTCTGGGCACGCCCCACCGAGGCCTGGAACAGGCCCACCATCACGAGCATCGCGAAAAGAATGCGCACCCCGGCACCGTAGCAGCGCCTGTGCTCATCCGCCCGAACGCCAGGGGCGCAGCCTCATTGCTTGACGGGCGCGTACGGGTTGGGTGGGATTGGTCGGGGCGCCGCGGTGGCGACGAAGCGCCCGTTGTACCAATCGAAAGTCACCCCGGTCAGTTTGCCTTCGACGATCGTGACGGTGTGCTGGGCCCGACCAACGCCATCGACGTCGATCTCGACGAGGTGTTCCCCCGGCTCAAAAGCCAGCCCCATGAGAGGCGCTCCGCCATAGGCCCGGTGATCGATCGTCAGCGTTGCCATGGGCAGCGAGACGGGCACCTGCGTCGGGGTGTCGGCGTCAATCGGCTTGCGGATGAGCGACTGCACCCCGATCTTGACCTCAAGTTCGTGGTGCCCTGCCGGCACATCGACGGTCGTTGGCAACTGCCCCTGGACAACCCCATCCAGGGACACCGTGCGCGGGACTTCGACATCGAGATAGCCGTGCCGTGGCACCACGGGCAACGGCCCGACAACGCGCTGCGGGACAGGCGCGGAGCAGCCGACGACGATGAAGCCTGTCGCCGCCATGACGAGATTTCTCATTCGACCGCTCCAACGATGAAGGACCCGACACCGATGACTGCGAAGACGCCGGCAGCCACCCCCGAGGCGATGGCCGTGGTGCGCCACACGGGGATATCGTTGCCGTTGCCCGTCCCGTCGGCGAAGCGCTTGTCGGCGTCGTCTTCCATCAACAACGAGGCACCAAGCACACCGGCACCGACCGCCGCCAGCCCAAGGGCACCGCCGCCAACCATGGTCATGAACGAGAACCCGGCGTCGTCCTGGCAGGACTCGGTGAGGCCGCCGTCCTCGAGGCACACCGTCAGCGTGAGTGTGCTGCGGGCTTCAACGGTTCGGCTGAGGGACAAGGGCCGAGCACCCGGCGCACGAAGCTCAATCGCCCGAAGCCCGGCGGCCAGGCGGAGCGGGTTCATCATCGGCGTGCGATCGACGACGATGCCATCGACGACAATCTCAAGCCCGGGCGGAGCGACCAGCGAGAGGCTGCCCGACAGAGCCTGCGGTGCGACCGCAGCCAGAACGATGTCACGGGCCATGGGCCCGAGTTCGGCGGACTTCTCGGTCCGCACGCTTTGCCATTGAGGCGGCTCATCAGCACGGACGTCCATCAGCGCCACACGGAGTTCGTACGTGCCCGCCTGGTCCCAGAGCTCGCTGACGACGACATGGGTCGCCCCGATGCCTCTGCCAACCAGCCGGCCACAGGCCACCACGGACTGCCCGCAGGCAGCGGCTTCGCGGGCCACGGTCGCTTCGACGGTCTTGGTTGGCACCAGAGCAAGCGATTGCTCCTCCAAAGCCAGGTGCATGGTCTGCCACACCAACACGCCCTCAGCCGCCGCCCCGGCGCCCTGGGTGGGCAGCACGGCATAGACACTGCCTGCTGCCAGCGACTGCGTCGACGTCAGCAAGAACACACCGAGCGACAACATCCGAATCATCGTCAACATCCGGGAAGGCTCAATCAGCATCCGCATCCCTCGTTTGAACTCCCGAGCAGCGACTTCGAACCACCGACAGCACGACACATCACCGGGACAATCTCCGTACATCCCAAGTTGGCCGCTGCGTTTTGAAAGACCGTCTGGCCGACAATATTGAATACCGTGTCGACGTCAGAACACATTATCAGAACGTCCAACGAAGCGTTCTGTTCGGTGGCGGCCAAGTTGCCTCCGACCGCCAAAGTTCCCTCGATCAGGCAAAGGGAACGAAGGTCAAGACGCAACAGCGCATCGTTGTTGCGGATGGTGACGTCGGCCTCGACCGTCGCCAGCGACGGGAGCGCGAGCGAAGCGAGTGTGGCGTTGCCGGCGACCTCGAGGGTCCCCGAGACGGTCGTCAGCGACGGCAGCGCTCCCTCGCCTGCGGCGTCGGTCGCGCTGCCGAGGTTTGTGAGCCCTATGTTCCCACTCACAATGAGGCTGCCTACCGATCTCAGTGCCGGAAACGCCTGCGCCCGCTCGGCGCCAACGTCGGCATGGAGCCCTTGGAGGCCAACATTGTTCTTGATCTCCAGAACGCCGCTGACCTCTCTCAACAGAGGGAACAGGTAGGCCACCACGCCGTTTCCCTGGTCTGTGAGCGTCACCTGGCCCTGGACTACCGTGAGAGCAGCGGCGCCGATGTCCCCGTCAAGGTCCGCAACGAGCGTGACGTTGCCGACCAGGATTTCGGCAGGCGTCAATGACAGAGCAGGTGTGTTCAAGTTGCCTTGATGAACAAGCACGGAGCGCCCTGAAGCGGCCACCGAGCCCGGTGCTCCATCACAAGAGGGAACGCATGTGAAGGCACCCGCGAGAAGGCCCGGAGGCAATGGCACCGATACGGTACCGTTGCGGTCAAACTCCATTGAAGAGACCTGTCCCCCGGTGCAGGTCACGCTGCACGAGGTCCCGCCGAACTGCTCAACGTCGATGGTGGCCACGGCGCCCACCAGGCGACTGTTCACGTTCTGAATGCTGGGGTTCACCACGACCGCAACCGTCACCGGCACCGATTCTTTGGCGGTGTCCGAGCCTCGCGAACAGACAACCTGAGCGTCAAGCACACTGCGCCGGTCAGGGAGCGACGGTTCGAATGCGCAGGTCACAGGCTGCTCAACGGAGCCAGCCGTCGAGGTGACCACGTCGGCGGGTTCAACAGGCGCATCAAACGGACCTGCGTCAGGGATTGCTGCCGCAGCAATGGGCAGCAGTTCAATCGTGCCCGCGACGCCAGGCACCGAAGCCCTGGTGGAGCAGTTCGCCGACACGGTTCGGTCAGGCGTCGTCACTGTCGGAGCAGGCTCAGCGATTGACGCAGGGACGCACGTTGCTCCCAAGACGATGCTGCCGTCGGCGGCCAATCCTTGAATCTCCACGACGACGTCGGCAGAAAACACCAGAAACGTTCCGTCGACCGGCGCGCCATCCACAAAGAAGCCAACGCTGGCGACGCCCTCGCCTTCGCCTTCGCCTTCGCCTTCACCCTCGCCCTCACCTTCCCCTTCCCCTTCGCCTTCGCCCTCACCCTCGCCTTCCCCCTCGCCTTCCCCTTCGCCCTCACCTTCCCCTTCCCCTTCGCCTTCGCCCTCACCCTCGCCAACAGGCCTGGGGGGCGCGCAGTAGCTGGCGCTGCCGTTCTCAATCGTCAGGCAGACGCGGCCCTCGTCGCAGTCGCCGTCGTCGCGGCATTCGTCGGCGCAGCCAGCGGCTCCGGTGACAGCGAGGACAGCAAAACCGAGTCTTTTCAATAACATGGAGTTCTCCCTGCGAATGGCCAGACGGGGGTGGCGCTGTGGTTGCCGGGCCGAATCGCGACACCTGGTGGGGTGCTGGTGGCCTGGTCATCGAGGGCGTCCCCGTGTGGTGTTCATGCCTCACTTGCCGGTCCGCCGCAACGATTTGGCGGCGCTGGCGGGCGGCGGGCGAGACGCTTTTGTCTTGTCACTTGGGCCCGGGGATCGGCCCTGCTATCGGAGCGTCACCGTGAGCAGACCTGTCTGCCTGCGGCTGAACAGGAGCATTGCCCATGCGCGCCCGTGTGATTGTCCGCTTGAAGCCCGGTGTGCTTGACCCACAAGGTGAGGCTGTCGAACGCAGCCTGCATGCGCTGGGCTTTGCTGGCGCCACCAATGTGCGCGTCTCCAAGGTCATCGAGCTCGACGTCGACGCCACCGACGCTGCTGTCGCCCGCGCCATGGTCACCGATATGGCCGAGCAGCTGCTGCGCAACCCGGTCATCGAAGTTGCCGACGTCGAGGTCGGCTGACCATGGCTGTCACCGTCATCACCTTCCCCGGCAGCAACTGCGACCGCGATTGCGTGGCGGGCGTCGAGAGCGCCGGCGGCCTGGCCCGGCGGGTGTTCCACAAGGAGCACGAACTGCCGACCGACACCGACGCCGTCATCCTGCCCGGGGGCTTCTCTTTCGGCGACTATTTGCGCTGTGGGGCCATGGCCGCCCGCTCCCACATCATGCCGGCGGTGCGCCGCTTCGCCGACGCTGGCGGTCCCGTGCTCGGCATCTGCAACGGCTTTCAGATCATGTGCGAGGCCCAGATGTTGCCCGGCGCCCTGCTGCGCAACGCCGAGGGGCGCTTTGTGTGCGAGGAGGTCGAGCTCGACATCGTCGGCGACTCGCCCCTGCTGGTCGGCTACCAGCCCGGCGACGGCATGGTCGTCCCCGTAGCCCACGGCGAAGGCAACTACACCGCCGACGACGAGACACTGGCCATGCTGGAGCGGGAGCGTCGGGTGGCCTTCCGCTATCGCGATCTCGACACTTTCGGAAACGCCACCGTGAACGGCGCCCGCCGGGGGATTGCCGGCATCATCGGCGGCCCCAAGCGCAACATCCTGGGCATGATGCCCCACCCCGAGCGCCGGGCCAGCACCATGCTCGGCGGCGACGACGGCCTGCCGTTGTTGTTGGCCCTCGTCGGCGCTGCGTCGTCCCTGACTCCCTCGAGCAAGAGGTCCGCATGAGCGGCTCCAAGCACGCCCTGGTCGCCCGGCTCAACGACGGCGACGCCACCAATCTTGATCACGGTTTGTCGCTGGGCCTGTCCGCCGACGAATTCGAGAGGGCCTGCGGCCTGATCGGCGGCCGGGTGCCGACCAAGGTCGAGCTGGGCTGCATCTCGGCGATGTGGTCGGAGCATTGCTCCTACAAGTCGTCGCGGGTCCACCTGGGCCGCTTTCCCACCAAGGGTCCCCGCGTGCTGGTCGGCCCCGGCGAAAACGCTGGCGTCGTCGACGTCGAACCCGACGTGGCCGATGGCTGGGCCGTGGCCTTCAAGGTCGAGAGCCACAACCACCCGAGCTACATCGAGCCCTACCAGGGTGCGGCCACCGGCGTCGGCGGCATCCTCCGCGATGTGTTCACCATGGGGGCCCGCCCGATCGCGGCCATGAACCTGCTGCGCTTTGGCAGCCCCGAGCACCCGAAAACCCCGGGCCTCGTCGACGGCGTCGTGCGCGGCATCGGCGGCTACGGCAACTGCTTCGGCGTGCCCACCGTCTGGTCCCAGGCCGAGTTCGACCCCGCCTACGACAAGAACATCCTCGTCAACGCCTTCGCCCTTGGCGTGGTCCGCAAGGACCGCATCTGGAAGGGCAATGCCTCCGGCGTCGGCAATCCCGTCATGTACGTGGGCGCAAAGACCGGCCGCGACGGCATCCACGGCGCCACCATGGCGTCGGACAGCTTCTCCGACAGCAAGGAGACCGCCCGCCCGACGGTGCAGGTCGGCGATCCGTTCAAGGAGAAGCTGCTGCTGGAGGCCTGCCTTGAGCTCTTCGAGCGGGGCGCCGAGCTGCTGGTGGGCATCCAGGACATGGGGGCCGCCGGCCTCACTTCGTCAGCTTTCGAAATGGCGAGCCGAGCCGGTTCCGGCGTGTCGCTGGACCTCGACCAGGTCCCCGCCCGCGAGACGGCCATGACGGCCTACGAAATCATGCTGTCGGAGTCCCAGGAGCGCATGCTGCTGGTGGCCCGCGCCGGCAAAGAAGGCGAAGTCCGCGCCATCTTCGAGAAGTGGGACCTCGACTGCACCACCATTGGCGTCGTCACCGACGACGGCTTTGTTCGCTTGCGCAAAGATGGAATTGAAGTCTGCTGCCTGCCCGCCGAGCCCCTGGCCGACGAGGCCCCGCGCTACAAGCGGCCCCTGACGGCCCCCGTGCCAGTCCCCCTGCCCCCGGGTGCCCTCAAGGCCCTGACGGCCAAGCCCGCCGACGCCATTCGCAACGTGCTGTTGTCGCCGTCGATGGCGCCGAAGTCGTGGATCTACCGGCAGTACGACCGCGAGGTCGGCGCCGGCACCATCTTTGACGGCACCTTCGCCGCCGCCGCCCTGGTGCGCCTGCCCCAGACCAAGCGAGGCATCGCCATGGCCCTGGTGTGCGACAGCCGCCAATGCTTCCTGGACCCCAAAGAGGGGGCCAAGCGCGCCGTCGTTGAGGGCGTGGCCCGCGTCTCTGCCGTCGGCGCCCTCCCCGTCGGCGTCACGGACTGCCTGAACTACGGCTCGCCGCTCATTCCCGAGCAGATGGCCCAGCTGTCCCTCGGCGTCGACGGCATCAGCGAGGCCTGCACCGCCCTCGACGTCCCCGTCGTCTCCGGCAACGTCAGCCTCTACAACCAGACCGACGCCCACGCGGTGCTGCCCACCCCGACCATCGGCGTGGTTGGCGTGGTCGACGACCTCGACAAGGTGGCCCCCGCCATGGCCCTCAAGCCTGGCGACGTGCTTGTGCGCCTGGGAGCGCCGCCGACGACCCTGGAGGGCAGCCTGGCCTGCTGGCAGGCGGCCCGGGGCCAGGGCATTTTGCGCCCCCTCGACCTCGAGGCCGCTGGTGCCTTGTGCACCCTGACCCGCGAGCTGCGCGTGGGTGGTCATGTGCTGGACGCCTGGCCCGTCACTGCTGGCGGCCTGGCCCAGACGTTGTTCTCCGTCGCCCTCGGCAACGAGCTCCCCGTGCGCAGCACCCTGCCCGACGGCGAGGACTTCCTGGTGTCGTACCTCGGCGAGGACCGGCTGTGCTTCGTCGTCGCCGTCGACAACCAGGGGGTGCCCGCGGTCCAGGCCCGGGCGGCCCGCGCTGGCATCGAGGCCGTGGTCCTCGGCGCCGTCGGCGTCACCCCCCAGTTCAGCCTCCATGATCACCTCGGGGACCGGTCGTTCTCGGCGGACTTCGCTACGCTGGTGGCTGAGGCCGAGGGCGTCGTCGGCGCCATCGTCCACTCCGGCAGCCGCCCAAAGGCTTGATTCTTCTGGCTTCGACCGCAGAGCGGTCGAATTGTTTTGGTTTTTCAAGTCCTTGGCGCGGCGCCACCGACTTCGATTTCGGGCCAGGGCCGGTAGCACTTCTGGCGCACCGGCTGGCGCCTCTGGCGCACCGGCTGGCGCCGACCACGTTGATTCTGATCTGATTGCGAGGCCCTCATGACCGCATCGTCCTTCTGGCCCGCCCGCTTCAACGACGCCTTCGACGATGACGTCGACGGTGCCGACGCCTTCCACGACCGCTGTGCCGTCGTGGGCGTCTACGACCCCGCCGCCGCGGGCACCCCCGAGTCCGCCAAGCTCGCCTACCTGATGCTCTATGCGTTGCAGCACCGCGGCCAGGAGTCGGCGGGCATCGTTTCTGCAGATGCAGAAGTGTTGAAACGGAAAATCGGCAACGGCCTGGTGGCCGACGTCTTCACCGAAGCCGACCTCGCCCTGCTGACGGGGGCCACCGCCATCGGCCACGCCCGCTACGCCACCGCCGGCGACGCCACCGATCTGGACTCCCGCCTGCGGGATGCCGGCCCCGTGTATGCCCGCTGCCAGGCCGGCCCCATCGCCATTGCCCACAACGGCAACCTGGTGAACGCCGACGCCATCAAGAGCCAGCTCGAAGAGCGGGGCTCCATCTTCTCGTCGACGGTGGACACCGAGGTGCTGCTGCACCTCATCGCCTCCACCCACGGTTCACTATTGCAGCGCTTACAGAAGTGCTTAAAGCAGGTGCGCGGGGCCTACGCCCTGACGGTCACCGGCGACGGCAAGCTCTACGGCGCCCGGGACCCTTCGGGGGTGCGCCCCCTGGTCCTTGGCAAGCTCTCTGACACGGGCTGGGTGTTGGCGTCAGAGACCTGCGCCTTTGACCTCATCGGCGCCGAGTTCATCCGCGAAGTGGCTCCCGGCGAGCTCGTGATGATCGACGCCAGCGGCGTCACCAGCCACGTCATCGACAACGTCGAAAACCTCCCCGTCGCCACCTGCATCTTCGAGCACGTCTACTTCGCCCGCCCCGACTCCGTCGTCTTTGGCAAAGCCGTCCACGAAGCCCGCCGGGCCCTGGGCGTGCAGCTCGCCAAGGAAAACGGCGTCGAGGCCGACGTCGTGATTCCCGTGCCGGACTCCGGCATGTTTGCCGCCATGGGCTACGCCGAGCAGAGCGGTCTGCCCTTTGCCCTCGGTCTGGTGCGCAACCACTACGTGGGCCGCACCTTCATCGAGCCCGAGCAGCGCATCCGCCACTTCGGCGTGAAGCTGAAGCTGAACCCCGTGCGGGGCATTCTCGCCGGCAAGCGCGTGGTCGTCGTCGACGACAGCCTGGTGCGGGGCACCACGTCGAAGAAGATCGTCGACATGATTCGCTCCGCCGGCGCCAAAGAAGTCCACCTGCGCATCTCGGCGCCGCAGACGACCCACCCGTGCTTCTACGGCGTCGACACCCCGAGCAAGGACGAGCTCATCGCCACCCGCTTCGACACCGACGGCATCCGCCGCCACGTGGGCGCCGACACCCTCGCCTTTTTGTCTCGCGAGGGCCTGCACCAGGCCGTCCGTGCCCAATCGCCGTCGGTCCCAGGTGCCTGCGACGCCTGCTTCTCGGGGGACTACCCCATCGCCATCGGCGGCCACCGGGCCCGCCGCTGACACGACGTGCGGGCGATTGGTCGAGGATCGGCGCGCCGTGGTAAACACAGACATGCGCCGATTCTGTGTTGCCCTTGCCCTCGCCCTCGTTGCCACTGCGTGCGCCGCTTCGTGCGCCACCACCGACACCGCGTCGGTGAAGGCGTTCTTTGCGCCCGACTTCCGCACCGTCGACGACACCCAGCTGCAGGACAGCATGTGGCGCCTGGGTCGTGGCGTGCAGGACCTCGATGACACCTTCAAGGCCGAGGGCTTGAGCGAGGATGACCGCCACGCCCGCATCCTCGACTCGTTGAAGATGATGCAAGACGCCGCCGTCGCCGCCAACGATCCCGGCCAGCGCCAGGGCCATCGCAACGTGGCCATGAACATCGACAAGCTGGTGGGCGACATCGCGGCCGCAAAGACCGCCGCCGAAGCCAAAGAGTACGCGCCAGCCCAGGCCCTGCCCGCCACCTGCCTCGCCTGCCACCAGGGCAGCGGCGGCGGTGCCCAGGTCCCCACGCCCTGAGCTGAGTCCCTCACCGCCGCTTTGTGTGCAACCGGACTCATGGGTCAGCCTTAGACCGGGCACATAGGTCAGCCTTCCTGCTGCAGTTGTGGGCCGACTGGGTGAAGCCGGCCCATGATTTCGTCAAACATTGCGATGCGGGTTTCGCCG
>Ga0247834_1000314_pt1 | contig 94500 bp, 66 predicted proteins | sample LaCruzMarch2015__8_FD_187118 | JGI IMG/M metagenome (GOLD analysis project Ga0247834, IMG submission 187118) | Freshwater microbial communities from meromictic Lake La Cruz, Castile-La Mancha, Spain - LaCruzMarch2015_12m | ecosystem: Environmental > Aquatic > Freshwater > Lake | place: Spain...
CTGACGACGGCGATGAACAGCGCCAGCAGCGGATAGCGCCGACGTTGCAGCACGCCACCCAGGCGCAACAGCAGCCCTCCCTCCACCTGCATGCCGACGATGGGTGAGCGCTTGTCGTAGATGACAAAGATCGCGGGCAGCACGACCACCATGGCGGTGACCGCCATGATGACGCCGACGCCCGCAGTGAATCCCAGGGTCTTCAGCCCCTTCATGTGGGCCAACATCAGCGCCAGAAACGCCACCGACGTCGTCGCCGACCCCGTCAACAGCCCCGGCAGCATCTCTTCCAGCATCCGGCGGACCGCGGTTTCACTGTCGTCACCGAGGGATCGGCGATGGGCAAAGCCATTGAGCAGGTGAATGGCGGTGTCGACCCCCAGGCCAAAAAGCACGACGGGAAACAGCAGATTGAGCATGTTCAACGTCGGGTCGGCGATACCTTGAATGCCAAACGTCCACAGAATGCCCATCAGCAACGGCAGCGCCGACAGCGACGGCAGCGCCACCTGCTCGAAGCCGACGATGAAGACCGCGAGGATGCCCAGCAGGCCGAGCACCGTGACCAACACGAAGTTCGACAGGATCGCCTCCTGTTCCTGAACGTACTGGACGGGCAGCCCGGTGAAGCCAATCGACACGTCGGGGAACTGCTGTTTGACGTCGTCGCCGACCGCGTTCAGGTGGGCGAGGACGGGTTCGATTTCCTCCAGTTTGCCCAGATTCTTGTTGGAGCCCACCTCGAGCAGCAACAACCGTTTGTCAGGCGAGAACTGGTAGCGGGGTGGAATGCCTGACGGTCCGTCGCCAGATGGCGCCAGGGCCACCAACGCCGCCGCGCGCCGGTTGAACTCCATGGGGTTCATCGCTTCCCCCTGCTCGAGAACGTCGGCGATGAGGTCAAGGGCCCCTTCGACGGTCTGGAGGGTCTGGCGGGCCTCGGCGTCCGACGGTGGCAGGGGCACGCCCTTCAGACTCTGGCGGAGGCGATCATCAAGCTTGTCGCGGAGCGGACCCGGATCGACCCGCAGACCAACGTCGGCGGCGGGACGGCCAGTCACCAACGAAGACGCCACCACGTCGGCAAACAGTCGTGTCTGCAAGGTGACTGCCGACGACCCACGAGGCACAGCATCGTTGGCGACCGCTTCAATGCCACGCAGCAGACCGAGCAGCGACGGATCTGACGACAACGTCTGCAAGGTGCTTTGGTGTCGGCGGAGGTTTTCCTCGAGGAGCCGCAGCTCGGCCTCGGGCAAGTACAGCAGGGCCCGGCGCACGAAAAAGCCGAGGTCCTGCTCCAGATAGACATGGCTGACGAGGTCGTCGTCGATGCCTTTGTCGTCGACGAAGCCCCGCTGCAGGGCTTCGCCCGCTTCGACCAGGCGTTCTGGTGAGTTCCCCTCCAACACCACCTGCACGACGACGGCGCCCGGGAAGTTGTCGCTCAGGTAGGCCATCCGCCGGACGATGGGGTCGTCGTCGGCCATGGTGTCCTGAAACGCCGTCTTGACCTGGATCCTGGATGCAGAAACGGCGGACAGCACCGTCAGCACCACCCCGCAGCCGATCACCTTCCAGGAATGACGCGCTGCGACACGGGAAAGAAGGCCGGCGACGCTGACAAGGGGGGACACCATGGCGGGCACGCTAGTCCAAAGCGCCGCGGCAGATCGAGCCACGAGGGAAAAACCACGCGCCGCCATCATCGGCGCGCCTACAATGGGGCCAATGCGCATCGAATCATTCCCCAGATTTCGGGCCGTCACCCTGCTTGAGGTGATGGTGGTGCTGGCCATCGCCGGCATTCTCGCCACGATGGCCGTGCCCTCGTTCCAGGAAATGGCCCTGCACTATCGCGCCCAGGAAAACGCGCGCGGTGTCCTGCAGGCCATGAGCCAGGCCCGCGGCCTCGCCCAGCGGGAGAACCAACCCATGCGGCTGGTCATCAAGTCCAACAACACCGTCGGCGTTGAACGGCCGACGTTTGGCACCGCCACTCCCCAACAGATCGCCGCCAGCACCCGTCGTCTGGTGGTCGGCTACACCGAGGACCGTGTGACCCATTTGCCTGACGGCGTGGTTGTGAACGGTATCGACTTCTTGTCGCCCACCGGTGGCTCCGTCAGCAGCACGGCGCTTCCCGGTTCCGCCGAGGCTGTCTTGGTCTTCTGCGCCTCGGGCGAATCCTACTATCGCGACGCCTCAACGCTCACGCCCGTGTGCCGCGTCGGCAGTCTGACGTCGTCGTCGGCCAGGATTCGGTACACGGTGTTGGGCAAGCCTTTCACCCTGCGCATCAACGAGGCCCTGGGAACCATCGACCTGCGGACTGGCTCATGAAGACTTCACATCACGCCTTTTCCCTGGTGGAGGTGATGGTGGCGATGGCCCTGGCGGGCGTCGTCGTCGCCTCCGCCGTCACCAGCTTCAAGTACTCCCTCGATGAGCAGGCCCTGGCCAAGCGGGAATGGCTGGCCTTCACCGTTGCCCAGCAGCAGATGGAAATCCTGGCGTCGCTGCCAACAACCCATCCCCTGCTGACCGCCAACGTCTCCAGCGCCGTTGCTGCCGGCACCCCGGCCGATGCCATCTGTACCGACGTGCCGCCCGGGACCCAGCACTTCCGCGTCAACGGGCTTGGCGACGTCGCCACCGATGGTCAGTTTGACGTCTGCTTCCGCGTCACCGACGGCAGTCCCCTCGGTTCCAAGAAGAACGTCCGGGTCGTCGTGGTCTACCAATCAGGAGGTGCACGCCATGTCATGCTGCAGACCATTCGCTGACCGCGCGCGCCGGGGCATGACCCTCATCGAGGTCATGATTTCCCAGACCATCGCCATCGTCGTCATCTCGGCGATGATGGCCGTCGTCGTGGCCATGGTGAACAAGCTGCAGTCCGAGGTGGCCACGTCCGACGCCCAGGTGCACCTCCGGCAGGTCACCCACCTGTTGTTGCGCGATACCCAGGGCATTGGCTCCTCGAGCGGCGCCAGCGCCGGCGACTTCATCCTCATCAACGACGGTGGAGCGAACGCGCCGGACTCCTTCACCCTTTTTCGGCGGGACGAGTCGGTCTGCGGCGGCGGCGTTCCCCTCGAAGCCGGCAACGGCTCATCAGGAAACAGGTTGAATGTCGATCAGTCGTCGGGGTGTCCCCTTGCATTGTCGACCTGCCCGCCGGTGGAACTGGCGGGACGGACCGTGATGGTGGTGGGTGATTCGCGGTCGGCCCAGATGACGGGCCACAGCGTCACCGTCACCTCCTCGACCTGCAACATCGTCGCTCCACTCGGACAGCCGGGAATCAACGTCGTCACCAACTACAACGCCCGCTACGGCACGAGCCTGACCGACATCAACCAGGTTCTCGCCGACATTGGTCCGGTGCAGGTGCTCACGGGCTCGGGATTCACCTACCGCGTCGACCGCACTGCCGGGCGCAACATGCTGCAGCGCTCCACCGACGACGGCCGCACCTTCGTCGACATCTTGGACAATGTGCTCGACTTGCAGGTCCAGCGCGTCTTCATGGATGGCAACGCCATCGAGTACCAAAACGAACCCGTGACCGGCGCCCCAGAGGATTTCATCGGCCTGCGCATCGGTCTCGTCACCTTTGCCCGCGCCACCGACGGGTTGACGGTGCCCCCGCCCGCCACCTTCGGCAATCGCACGTTGACGGGCTCACCCGGCAACCGCCGCTACCGCGCCAGCTTCGTCATCACCGCCGCCCGGAATCGCTCAGGAGCCTGAGATGCAGCACGACATCCGTCCCCATCAGCCCCGTGGCTACGTCCTCATGGTGGTCATCGTCATGGGCATCGTGCTGGCAAGTCTGGCCAGCATCCTGCTGTATTCGACGGCCCGTGATCGCGCCGAAGCCAAGCAACAGGCCGCCTCGGTTCGCGCCGTCTATGCCAGCGAGGCCGCGGTCTCGGTGGGCGTCGAACAGTTGCGGGCCCTGCTGGAAGAAAACACCGCGCCGTCGCCGGCGGAGTTGACCACGGTGGAGAACGACACCCGCACCTCATCCATGACCGCGATGCCGGGGGTGACCTTCCCGACCATCAGCGTGCGCTACTACGATCCCATTCAGAACATCGTGTCCGACACGCCGACATCCACCAGCAACGACCTGGTCACCATCACCAGCGGGCCCAACCGCGGTTTGCGCGCCCAGCAAACCCCCATCCAGGTGCTGGCCTCGGCGCGCGTCGACAACGCCACCGCCTCCGTCGCCGATGCCATCCGTGTCGACCTGATTCCGGTGTTTCAGTTCGCCATCTTCTTCGACGGCGACCTGGAGTTCCAGCGTCCCGCGCCCATGGACGTCGCTGGGCGGGTGCACACCAACGGCGACCTCTACCTGTCAAACGGCAATCGTGTGAACTTTCTCAGCACGGTGACGTCGGCGAGGAGGGTCCACAGCCATTCGGCGGTCGCGACCTCTTTGACCGTCGGCTCCGGCGCCACCGGTACCTACTTCACGAGGCTGCCAGGGACGACCCTCGTCGCCATCGCCAACAACTTGCCCCGCGCCGACGCCGCCCAGCGGACCTACTTGGAGGCGACCTACGGCGTCGCTGGTGGCCTGCAAGACATCACCACTGGTGTAGAGCCCCTGAGCATCCCCCTGCGGATGTCGAGCAGCCAAACCTGCCTCACCAACGCCACCTGCGGCGTCGGGCGGTCCTGCGTGAAGGTGCGCGTCTCAGACCCGGCCGGCGTCTGCACCAACAACGTGACGTCGCGCCCAAACAAATGCGCCAACGGCACCACCGAGGCCGAGTTTGCCCAGTCCCTCGCCGTCGAACTCATCAAGCGCCCGGCCCGCGATTATGCGAACAACACTGTCACCGCGCCCTACCGCTTGCCCTTCGACAGGACGACGAGCATTGCGCCAGGTGCCGCTCAGAGTGGTGCCTATACGGCAGACTTCGGGCCGCGCCCCGCGTTGGCGGCCGGTGCTGCCCTGGCCACCGATATCTGGCAGGAGAAGGTGCTCCGGCGCGTCCCCCGTCTGACATCAACGGCTGCTGACGACGATCCCGGCGCCGTCGTCGATCGCATGTACTGGAAGGCTCATATCCGCATCGTCGACGGCATTTGGTATCGCCAAGGCAGCACCACGCCCATCTTTGACCCTGAGCGGGATGCGCCCGGGACGGCGACGCCGGTGCCGACGGACCTCAACCACGCGTTTGCACGTGTCCTCCGGTATGCGTGGTGGTGGGACGTTCGCGAGAACCGCGTGTACTGCGAGGCCAGCACCGGCGTGAACGTCAACTGCGTCACCGATGGCAACGAGTACCAGCGCGGCGCCCAGGTGCGGGCCACGGACTTCGATGCCGCCGCGTTCATGGCGCTGCTGTCTCGTGCCGACGCCCGGGCCCGCCTTTTTCCGAGCGGGTCCATCCCGAGCGGCGGCGTCATCGTCTACCTGTCAGAGACCTACGACCCGAAGTATGAAGACGCCAACAGCCGCCTCGACCGCGCCGCCAACGTGCGCAACCTGCTGAACTTTCCCATCACCCACAACCACGTGACAGCCGCCCAGATGCTGGCGAACTCGTCGCCGACGCCATGCGCGGCCGCGGCCTGTGGAGCCCTCGCCTTGCTGCAGCGGCGGCCTGCAGTCGCCACCTTCACCAGTCCGATCTTGCCGCCGCCGGTGTCAGCCCACGAGGTTGGCTGGTTCCCGGAGAACCTCTGGGGGCAGTTGGCTGGGACAAACTTCGAGTCAATGACCCGCCCACCTGCCGGAAACGACCTGGCCCGCTCGAGGTTTTACCAAAACCCGCCCCCCAACGGGGGCAAGAATAGCTCAGCCTGTGCCATCCCCGGCACCGACTTCACGGCGTCACGCAGGCCCGCGACACGGCCGACGCTGGCGGCCATGACGACGCCGAGCTTCGCACCGCCCTGCCTCCAGGTGGGGGCCCAGCCCCTCGGGCCCGAGAACGCCGTGCGCATCATCCGGGCCCAGACGTTGCCGACGGAAGGGTTCACGTTCGTCACCGACAATCGCCTCTACCTGCACGGCGACGTGAACGTGCGCCGGGACAGCACCGTCGTCTCCGGCACGTTCGCCACAAGCCAGGACATCGGCGGCAAGTACGCGTTCATCGCCGACTCCGTCACGATTCAATCCGAAGCCTTCGACGACCGACGTCGCCAGGCTGACCCGACGGCGACCAACAGCAACTTCCTCGGCTTTCATCAGGCGCCTGGCGCATGGACGGGGCCCCTGGCCTGGTCGGCGGTGACATCCCCACGGCCGCCATTTTCGGCGGTGGCTCCAATCACAGGTTCGATCGCCAATATCTGTCAGGTGGTCCATAACGTCTCTGCCTTCGAGACCCGCATCAATGCCAGCTTGCTGATGGGCGATGTCCCGGCCTGCCTCAACTCGTCCGACACCATGGGCAACGCGAGTGGTGGCGTGAACAACTTCCCCCGATTCGTTGAACAGTGGACCAATGTCCCATTGGTCATCAATGGCTCGATGGTCGGGCTGTTTCGCGCCGAGCGCGGCAATGCCCGGTTCCTGAATGCCCAAACGGACAACACCGGCACTGTTCGACGAAACACGTCGGGCTCGCCCTGGTCGGACACGGCGGCCCAGAACATCTGCGACTATCGGCCCCCTGTCCGCCGTTGGACCTTCGACCAGGTGCTGCTGACGGGCATCGACAGACTTCCTCCCGGCACGCCGCGGGTGGTCGCCAACGACCGGCTCCGCTGGGTCCGTCGCTGAGAGCCTGAGAAGGCCCCCCTGCGCTTGCTTCAACGCCTGCCTCTTGAGAGGCGGGCGTTGTGCGTTTCGGCCATCTGGGGCCGTTCAGGCTCGCGGGGCGCCTACCAGGGGTGGTTTGGGGCCGAATAGGCCGACAGCCGGCCGGGCTCTTCGGGGGAGACCGCCAGGTCCAGGCGCATGACGAAGGTCTTGTTCCAGACCACCCGAAACGAAATGCCCCCCCCCACCAACAGCCGGGGCGGAGCGTCGTCGCCATCGAAGGATGCACCGGTATCGAGAAACAGGGCCACCGGCAGCCCCAGGGTGTTGCCGAAGACGTCGAGGGTCAAGGGCATGGCCCGAATCTCGTGCTGCAGGCTCAACCGCAGCCGCCCAGGATAGCGCGCCAGGCGGATGCCGCGGCCGACGTCGAGGCCGCCGATCCCCGAGGCCTCCACCAGGCCCCCGAGCCGCACGCGCTCCCGCCAGGGGGCGTCGCCGACGACGCCGTCGACGATGACCCGCTCGGCCACCACGAACGTGCGTGACGGCACCAGGGGGGCATAGAGGCGGGCCGTGATGTTGCCGCCGACGAACGAGAACGCTGAGCCAAGGGCCGGCTGGGAGGTCCGGACGCTGGCGTCGACGAAGAAGCCCCGGGTGGGGTTTGGTTCGTCGTCGCGGGTGTCGACGGCCACGCCGGCCTGCACCACGCTGGCGAAGCCGGGCTCACCGTCTGGATGGAGGGTCGCGTAGCGGGAACCCGGGTAGGGGAAGAGGTCGCTCTGGCCGTCGCCGTCGTCGTCAAACAGCGTCCCCGGGATGTATTGGGTCCCTCGCCAGCCAACGAAGGCCTCGACCTTCAAGGTGTCCTTGAACAGCGGCTCCTTGAGCAGCCGGAAGCGGGCATTGGCCAGGGCATAGGGCTCGACGCTGCGCAGGCGGGTGTCGTCGCTGTCGACGCAGCCGTCGTCGCCAAAGCCCGGGGGTGATGGGTCCCCGCAGAAGGGCATCGTCAACGTGGAGAACAGGCCTGCTTCGACCTCGAGGCGCACCGGCAGGTTGAAGGCGTCGATGGCGTCGACCCGCAGGAAATGGTGCTGCACCAACCGCGTCGTCGCCCACGCCTGAAACGAGATGGCGGTCTTGTAGGGCCGCTGGTTGAAGCGATGCCAAAAGACGATGCCCCGCAATCCGAGGCCGAAGCCCTCGTCGGAGTTCACCGTGATGCGGGGGACGCCGGCAAAGCTCCATTCGCCGGGTCGGCCGTCAGCCGGTGGTTGCTGGCCTGCTGATTCGAGGGCGGCCAGACCCGTGGGGTCTTTGGGTGATGACGACGTCTGGGCCGTCGCCGGCGACGACGTCAGCAAGGTCGTCGTCGCCAGCGACGCCACCAGTGTTGCGGGCCGGAACAGGGCCCGCAGTGACGTAAAACGCTGGCGAGGCCCCGGGCTGCCCACGGCTATTGCTCGACGATGGCGAGGTCGACGCGGCGATTCTTCGCTTTGCCGGCCTTGGTCTTGTTGTCGGCGATGGGCTTGCTTTCGCCGAAGCCTTCGGACTCCAGGCGAGCAGGCTCGACCCCACGGGCCACCAGCGCATCCAGGACCGCCTTGGCGCGGCTCTTGGACAGGGCGAGGTTGGTCTCGTCGGCGCCGTCGCTGTCGGTGTGGCCCTCGATGCGCAGCTTCTTCACCTCGGGGTGGGCCTTCAGCACCTGGCTAATCTGGTCGAGGAGCGAGAAGCTCCGCTGCTGGATGCTGTTCTTGCCGGAGTCGAAGAACACCGTCTCCTTCAATTCGATCTTCTCTTTGGTGACGACGACAACGACCTTGCCCTTGTCGGCGCAGCCGTCTTCGTCCTGGTAGCCGTTGATGGTCTCGGGCTCGTCGGGGCATTTGTCGTCGAGGTCGACGATGCCGTCCTTGTCGCGGTCGGGGCAGCCCTTCAGGCTCAGGGTGCCGGGCTGATCGGGGCAACGATCGACGCTGTCGGCGACGCCGTCACCGTCTTTGTCTGGGCAGCCACCAGTGGCCTTCGGACCCGCCTGGTCGGGGCAGAGGTCGTCGACGTCTTTGATGCCGTCGTCGTCACGGTCGTCCTGGGGACAGCCGTTCTTCTCCTTCAGGCCAGGCACATCGGGGCAGGCGTCGACGTCGTCGCCCACACCATCGCCGTCGGTGTCCGGGGCCGGGCAACCGCGGTAGCGGACGGTACCGGCGGCGTCGCGGCATTCATCGTCGGCGTCCTTGATGCCATCGCCGTCGTTGTCGGGGTCGGGGCAGCCGTCGGTGTCCTGGAAGCCGTCGGTGTCTTCGGGCTCGCCGGGGCAACCATCGTTGACGTCGGGGATGCCGTCGCCGTCGTTGTCGGGATCGGGGCAGCCATCGGCGTCGTCGAAGGCGTCCTTGTCTTCGGGGTCGTCGGGACAGCCATCTTTGTCGTCGTCGAGACCATCGCCGTCGCGGTCGGGGTTGAAGACGCCATAGCGCACGCCCAGAAAGGCCCGCAGGTCGGGTGAGCCAAAGCCCGCGCGCAAGCCCGTGCCGATGCCGCCTTCGAGGGACAGGCCCACCGGCGTCAGCCAGCGGGCGCCCACCAGGGCCTCCATGGGGTTTTGCAGCCGGACCTCGTCGGGGTTGCTGCTGTCGATCAAGCCAAAGGGGTTGCGGTCGGCGGTGGCCCCAAAGACCTCGGCGAAGATGAGCAGGCTCTTGACGTCCTTGATCACGGTGGCGAGGTCGTAGCCGAGGCCCAGCCGGTACACGATCTCCGGGTGCACGGCGAAGGTGTCGAACAGGCGGGTGGGCTGGCGCAGCCGGTAGGCCAGGTTTGCGGCGGGGCGCAGGCCGCCGATGTTGGTGGACACCGCCACCTCGGGGATGAAGGCGAAGGCCCCCGGGCCCTCACCGAGATAGTCGCCGCCGTACTCGTATTGGGGCCCTTCGGGATTGAAGCGCAGGCCCCCCGCCGTCGGCAGGGTGATGGTGGGGATGATCGACAGCGACACACCGTGGACGTCTTCACGGAGCACGCGGAACTTGGGGATCAAACGCAGGTCGCCGACGCCGATGCCCGCCAGACCGTTGGCGACGCCGACCGCGTCCTGCAGGTTCTCGGGGACCTCGCCGCCCAGTTGCAGCAACGTCAACGGCAGGTCGACGCCGACAGAGACGTAGTCGAACAGGCCGATGGTGAAGAGGGCGTCACCGATGAGCCGGTGGCCGACGATGGGGGCAACGACGGCGCCGGTGTCGTCGCGCAACACCAGCGGGTTGAGGGCGTAGTTGAGGACCAGGCCCGTCTGGAACGCCAGGTGGCCGGGGATGGCGCCGCCTTCGGTGGTCCCCAGGCCCTTGTCGTCGATGGTGGTGCGGAAGCGGTCGAGGGGGACGGTGTTGGCCGCGGGCTCACCCTGGGCACTGGCGGGCACCGCGAGCAGCGACGTGAACAGGGCGACGGCGACGGCAACAGCGATACGCATGGTGCGGGATACCACACGTCCAAAGGCCGCCGCCAATCCCCGGCCGACGACGTCAAAGGCCCGGGCCACCGACGTCCGTCGCGGTCAGAGTTTGAAGGGCGAGGTCACCTCGGTGTCAAAGCCGTTGGACCCGCTGCTGCCGGCCACCATGCCGCTGATGTCGTCGAGGCGCAGGGAGAGCACCTGGGCGAAGCACCACAGCAGCTTGACCCCGAGTTGGGGCTCTTTCTTCACGAGTTCGTTGAAGCGGCTGCGCTCCATCACGAGCAAGCGGCCCGGGGTCAGCGCTGTCACGGTCGCCGAGCGGGGCCGGCTGTTGAACAGGGCCATCTCCCCAAAATGCTCGCCAGGCAGCAGGCTGCGAATGGCCGCGCCCCCGCGCTCGATCTCCATGCGGCCGTCGAGGATGGCGTAGAGGGCGTCGCTGCCTTCCCCTTCGCGAATGACGACTTCGCCGGCGGCCACGTCGATGGCCCGCACGATGGAGAGCACCTTGCAGAGCTCGCTCATGTCGAGGTGGCGAAAGATGACGACGTGGCGCAGGGTGTCGAGCTTGAGGTTGACCTCGGTGGTGCGGCTCTTGTCGTTGGCGTCGTCGGTGGTCTCGGGGGTGGCCCGCAAGACCACGGCACTGATGTTGTCGACGCCGCCCCGCTCGTTGGCGAGGGCCACCAGGTGTTCGGGGATGCTCGCCTGGTGATCGGCCTCCAGCATGACGCCGAGCTCGTCGAGGCTCTCGGTGTAGCGGTGCAGGCCGTCGCTGCAGAGCAGCAAGGTGTCGCCGGGCAGCACGTCAAACAGGAGCGTGTCGACGCGCACGCTGGCCTGGATGCCGACCGCGCGGGTGATGACGTTGGCGTAGGGCCCCTTCTTGGCGGCCTCGATCGTGGTCATGCCGCGCCGGACCATCTCGTTGACGTAGGTGTGGTCTTCGCTGAGTTGGTAGGTGCGGCCCCCACGACGCAGATACAGGCGGGAGTCGCCGACGTGGCCCATGACGCCGATGGTCTTGGTGGTCAGCACCATCGTCAACGTCGTGCCCATGCCGGCCTTGCCGCCGTTGGACGTGGCGATGGCGTAGACCTCGCGGGACGCCAGCTGGATGGCCTCTTCGACCAGGCGCAGCAGGCTGTCGCGGGCAGCGCCGGTGTCGTCGAACGACGTGATGCGGTCCCGGTTTTGCTCGATCCAGCGACGCACGGCGGCGGCGGCGGCTTCGGCGGCGACCTCGCCAGCGGCGTGGCCCCCCATGCCGTCGCACACCATGTAGAGGCCGAGCTCCGGGTCGACGACGATGAAGTCTTCGTTGTGGCCGCGCTTCTTGCCGACGTCTGTGTTTCCGATGCCAGCGACAATCATGAGCGAAATCCTGACAACGCACTGGCGCCGTGACACGCCTTCACACCGATCAACTCTTCGGCGCCAGCCGACGACGCAAACAGAACTGGAACTTTGCAGAACGGCCGGGGTGCAATCAACCCGCGGCGCTGGCGGGTCATGTCGGTGAAAGAACCACACGACGGCGACGGTCAATGAAGCGAATCTGCCCATCGGTCAGTGGGGACCAACGGGACATGGGATTCTGCGACTGCCCTTCAGACGCTCGTCTCGCCCACCCGCAGGGCGGCGCTCGTCATGATGTCGAGGTTGCCCGCGTATTTGGGCAGCCAGTGGCCGGCCCCCTCCACCTCGAGAAAGACCGTCACCTTGGTGGCCGCCATCGGCGTCTCCCCGGGAGGGGCAAACGACACCCGCTCAAACACCGGGGGCTTCACCAACCGATAGCCAGGCACATAGCGGGCGACGTCGTCGGCCATGGCCCGCACGCTGGCGGTGACGGCGTCGTCGTCGATGTCGCCGGCGACGACGGCGATGACGGTGTCGCGCATGATGACCGGGGGATCGGCGGGGTTCAGGACGATGATCGCCTTGCCACGTCGGGCACCGCCCACCTGCTCGATGGCCCGGGCGGTGGTCTGGGTGAACTCGTCGATGTTGGCGCGGGTGCCGGGGCCAGCACTCTTGCTGGCGATGCTGGCGACGATCTCTGCCCACACGACGGGACCCGCGGCGCGGCCGACGGCAAACACCATCGGGATGGTGGCCTGGCCCCCGCAGGTCACCATGTTGACGTTCCGCGCCGAGCGGTGGGCGTCGAGGTTGACGGCGGGGACAACGAAGGGGCCGATGGCCGCCGGCGTCAGATCAATGAGCCGGGCCCGGTGGTGGCGGAGCTTGTCGGCGTGGACGTGGTGGGCGCGGGCGGAGGTGGCGTCGAAGATGACGTCGACGGTGTCGCAGGCGGCGTGGGCCAGGAAGCCGTCGATGCCGTCGGCCGTGACGGGCACACCCAGCCTGGCTGCCCGTTGCAGGCCCTCGCTGTCCTTGTCGATGCCCACCATGATGACGGCCTCAAGGTGCTTCGAGGTGCGCAACACCTTGATGAGCAGGTCGGTGCCGATGTTGCCCGAGCCGATGATGGCGGCGCGCCGTGGGGAGACCGGGTTCGTCATGGGGCGGGTGCTACCAGCCCGGCGGGTCGCCGTCTGCCGACGGGATGGCAGCCGGGCCGGTCCCGCTGCAGATCCTGTTCAGGGATCCGCGGGAATTCACCGCCACGGGCTTCGCCCATGTCAGTGAATTGTCTACACGTTCATCGGCTGGCGCCGATGAATTCAGGTGGTTGCACGGTGGGCCTTGTCGACGCACTGCGTCAGGACTAGAAATGACGCAACGCGCTACGCGTTCACCCGCCCCGGAGTGCCCATGCAGACCGCCGCCGCCGCCCCCGTCTCGATGCCCAAGGACCTCAAAGACATCGCCAAAGACATGGCCAAAGACATGGCCAAAGACATGGCCAAAGACCCCTTCGCCCGCATCAAGGGCGAGCTGTCCAGCCTCGAGGCCACGGCCCGCGACCGCCTCAAGGGCACCCGCGTCGGCGACCTGGTGGAGCGCTTCCCCCGGGCCCTCGAAGGCGAGGTGGACGCCCTCCTCGACAAGGTCGGCCTCGTCCGCAAGGCCCGGGCCCCCGCCGTCGTCGCTGCCGACGTGGTCGCTGTTGTCGCCGTCGCTGACGCCGCCGATGTGGTCGCCGTTGCTGTCGCCAGCGATGTCGACGTCAGCGCCGATGTGGTCGCCGAGGTCGCCGCCGCCGAAGGTGGCGCTGCGGCCGCCCGCAAAGGCAAGAAGGCCCACTGATCCCATCCACCTGGTGGCGGTGGTCGCCAGCCGAAGATGGGTCGGAACATGTGTCATAGTGGAGAAGCCATGACGGAACCCCGCACTCCCCAAGCTGACGCCGCTGGCGTCTCTGACAAAGACACCCTGGCCCGTCGCCTCGCCGACGCCTGGCACAAGACCGTGGGGCCCTGGGCCACCGACGAGAAGGGCACCGCCAGCCTCGTGGGGCGGCTGGTGGAGTTCAAGACGTTGTCCGCCGACGAAGCCCGCCGGGTGCTGCACGAGGCCAAGAACCGCGTCGACGAAAACCGCGCCGAGCTCGACCGCCGCGTTGACGACAGCTGGCATCGCGCCCAGGCGTTCTTCTCATCGGAGCAGAAGGAAGTCCGCAAGCTGGAAGACCGCATCACCCAGCTTGAGGCCCGCCTGAAGAACCTGCTGGCGTCATGACCGATCCGCAGACATCCGCACCGTCGTCGTCGTCAGCCCCCCGTCCTGACGCAGGCTCGGCCGGCGCCGACGGCGAAACGGGGGGCCCGCGCCTCCCGTCTTTTCTGGCCCGCTCGATCCCTGGCGGCTTCCCCGGCGGCATGCCCACCCCCTGGCCGATCGACGCTGGCCACGTGCTGGCGACGGGGGCGGCCATCGAGTTTCGCGGCGCCGACGACGGCTTTGAGGTCGACGAAATCCCGTCCTATCTGCCCTGCGGCACCGGCGAGCACCTCTACCTGCACATCGAGAAGCGGGGGCTGTCGACGCCCCAGGTGCTCAAGCGCATCCGCGAGGCCTTCGGCCTCCATGAGCGGGACATCGGCACCACCGGTCAGAAAGACGCCCGGGGCATCACGCGCCAATGGATCAGCGTCCCCGCCCGCGCCGTCGAAAGCCGCCTCGCCGACGTCGAGGGCGCCCTGGGCGTGAAGCTGCTGGCGTCGGGTCGCCACGGCAACAAGCTGCGGCTGGGCCACAACCGCGGCAACCGCTTCGTGTGCCGCCTCGACGGCACCGACGCCGCCGCGGGCGCAGCCATCGCCGCCCGGGCGACCGTGTTGTCGCAGTCGGGGATGCCCAATTGGTTCGGGGCCCAGCGCTTCGGTCACAACGACCGGGCCCTGCGCGACGCAGAACGCTTCCTGTGGCGTCCCCGCAAAGCCATCAGCAAGCGGGAGCAGTTTTGGGTGAGCGCCCTGCAGAGCGCCATCTGGAACGCGTGGCTGGCCATCCGGATCGAGGATGGCAGCTGGTGCCACGCCCTCGCCGGCGACATCCTCGAGAAGCGGGAAAACGGCGCGCCGTTTCTGTGCACCGACCCCGTGGTCGACGACGTCCGCGTCGTCGCCGGCGAGGTGTCGCCGACGGGCCCCCTGCACGGTCGGGCCATGCGCCAGGCCGAGGGCGACGCCCTGACGCGAGAGTCGCAGGCCCTGGCCTCCCTCGGGATCGACCTCGACACGCTGCTCAATCACCCGTCGTTTGCCACGGGAGCCCGGCGATCGGGCCGGGTGTGGCCGTCGGCCGTCGAGGTCACCGTTGGGGCGACGTCGACGACGGTGGCCTTTGCCTTGCCGACGGGCTGCTACGCCTCGGTCTACCTGAGAGAGTTGGTTGGCCCCCGCCTGGTGGACCGCTTCTTCGACGCGCCACCGGCCGACGTCGGTGGTGGTGACGCGACTGACGCTGCTGAAGGCTGAGTTCGGGCCCTTCGGGCCCGAAGAATCAGGATTATTCGACCACTTCGTCGTCGAATCCATGCCTTGGGCAAAGCGCCAAAGACGTGAAGAATCAGCACTCTTCGACTGATCTGCGGTCGAGTTCCAAAATTGCTGGGCGCCTCCCACTCAAGTGGGGAGACCGACAGCCGATCCTGACAAGGCCCTGGCCCCAGTCGGCGCGTGCGGTGTGCACAACGCGAACCCCTGACAGCGAAGTCGCGATCCCTGGCGGCACAGGCCGCCGACCGCGTCGCCGACGAAACCATTCGTCGAGCCCCACATGTAGGCCCGGCAGCGGTGAAGGTGCGATGACCTCCCACCCCGACGAAGACGGCAGCGTGGGCCCGGTCGGATTGCCAGGGGGCTGTTTCTGCTCGCGAATTGCCCGCCCAGCGGCGGCCCGGTCCCCGACCCGGGGGCAACAGACCTGCACGCCCAACCCCGCCCTGAGACCGAAATGAGACCTGGATCACAGGGCCTGCCGGATGCTGGCCCGCTTCCTGCGAAGTCACTCCCGAATGGGTGGTGACGTCTCCGACGCCGACCACTCCGGTTCCTTCGGAGGTTGTCATGTCGCGCCGCGCCACCGCTCCCGTCCTCGACGTCGACGCCATTGTCAGCCTGGTGGAAGACCGGGCCCCGGCCCCCACACCGGTCATCCCCGAGCCCCGTCTGCGGCGCTCACCCACGCGAATCACCAAGAGCCGCGATGTGCTGCCCCTGCCGACCTCCAAGGCCAAAGGCCGCGGTGGCGGTCGCGATGGCCGTGACGAGAACCTCTCGGATTACCTGAGTTCCCTGGGCCGCATTCCCCTGCTCACCGCCGAGGACGAAGTGCGGCTGGCGAGCACCCTCAAGGATGCCGAGATCGCCTGTTGGCGTCGCCTCCTCCTCGTCAAAGAGGCCGTGCAGCTGGTGCGCGACAGTGAGCGCATCCAGGAATCACCCACCACCGTCGCCGACCTGCTGACGCTGCAGGAGCGCCTGCCCAAGCGCCCCCCCGACGAACTGGTTGTCGCCATCGCCGAGTCCCTCCGGGAGCTGGATGATGAACGACAACTGGTGGAGGCCGTCCTCGCCGTCGTCGACGACGTCTGCGCCGTCCGCCCCGGCGCCTGCGACCTCGCCGCCGCCCGCCGCGAACGTCGTCGGGCCCTGGAGATTCGCAACACCTTCGTGCGCGCCAACCTGCGGCTGGTGGTGAGCGTGGCGCGACGCTTCCACCATTTTCGCATGCCCCTCATCGACCTGATTCAGGAGGGCAACCTGGGCCTGATCAAGAGCGTGCACCGCTTTGATCACCGCAAGGGCTTCCGCTTCTCGACGTATGCCCATTGGTGGATTCGCCAGGCCATCGAGCGCGCCATCATGAACAAGGGCGCCCAGGTGCGCTTGCCCGTCCACGTCTTCGACGCCCGCCGCGAGGTCGCCAAGGTGACCCGGGAGCTGACCTTCAGCCTGGGGCGTGAGCCCGACCTCGCAGAGATCGCCAAGGCCCTCGGCATGGCCGAGTCCAAGCTCCACGACGTGCTGGCGTCGGTGCCCCGCGATCCCCAGTCCCTCGACGATCCCATCGGCGACGACGAAGACCGCACCCTTGCCGAAGCCATCGCCTGCGAAGGCCCAAGCCCCGACGAGCAGGTCATCGCCCTCGACGAAGAGCGCCGGGCCAAGCGCCTGCTGACCCGGTTGTCGCCCATGGAGGTCGACATCATCACCCGCCGCTACGGGCTGAAGAACGACGAGGACGAGACCCTCGAAGAGATTGGCAAGAGCTACCGTTTGTCGCGGGAGCGGGTGCGTCAGATTCAGGTGCAGGGCCTCAAGAAGATCCAGCGCTGCGTCGAGTCCCGCGTCGTCTCCTGAGCGGAACCACGCAGAGAAAAAAGAACGGGCGCCGCAGGCGCCCGTTTTTCTGTCCTGCAGGCTGCTCGACGGAGCAGCCAGCCGATCACTTCTTGGCGGCGGCAGCGGCGGGGGTCTTGGTGCCGTACTTGGCCTTGAACTTCTCGACGCGGCCTTCCTTGTCGAGGATGCGGCTCTTGCCGGTGAAGAAGGGGTGGCAGGCCGAGCAGATGTCGACGTTGTACGTGCCGCGGGTGCTGCGGGTGTCGTAGCTCGCGCCACAGGCACAGGAGATTGTGGCGTTGCGGTAGACGGGGTGGATGTCGATCTGCATGGCGGTGCTCTTCTTCAAGGTGTGACCGGCTCAAAGGATCCGCACCACGCGGCCTGAGGTTGGGTCTACCCGCCCCGTGTAGGAAGCCGATGGAAGTGCGTCAAGGCGTCAAGGTGCAAGGCGTCAAGGCGCTGTGGCCGACGGCGCCACTTCGCCGTCACCAAGCCACACCCCGAAGGCGAGCAGGTCCCGCACCCGGCCATCAGCGACGACTTCGTCGGCCAGGGGCACCGTCGACGTCAGCAGGTGCAGGGACCGCTGGTCGGGCGATGTCACCACATAGGTGATGGCCACCAGGGCCCGGTCGCCGTGGTCGGCGTCGCGCATCGGCTGGAGCAGGCGAATGACCTTCCCCGTTCCGCTCTCGACCGTCTCGGCGACGCCGCCGCTGGCGGTGGCTTGTTCGGCCAGGCGCGTCGACAAGGTGGCGAGTTTGCTCGGGTCGGGCAGGGGGAGCAGCAGCACCCGGGCAATCTGGCCGCCGTCGTGGCGCCATTGCCCCAGGCATACGTCGCTGTCGCTGACGTCGGCACAGGCCATGTCGGTCCACCCGGTCGCGCCCGGGAAGGCAAGGACGCTGCCGTCGATGGTGGTGATGGGCGCTGCCGGCCCGGGCAAGCGAAGGGCGAGGACGACGCCAGCGATGGCGGCCGCGCCGACGACGAAAAGCAGGACGCGTTTCCACATGGGGGCAACACTGTCAGAAAAAAATGAAGGCCACCGGGCAGCTGGGGGGGGGAGTGCCGCTCCGGTGGCCTTCCATCAGCTGCCAGAAGACCTGGGGGGGAAGTCAATCAACTGGCTGCTGATGTGACACAATCCACAGCAGAATCCGTGCCACTCTGCAATCCGCATTCCCAAGCCAGCCGGAAGATTGAGTGTGTGGCGTCAGGGCCACAAAATCGAAATCTTGGACGGAAACATCATCAATAACAAGATCTTGTGGGTGCGGTGTTGAAATCCTTGAAGGGGTGTCGGCACATGACACCGATGTCGCGGTCAGGCCAGTCGCGTTGTCACCCCTGTTGTCGCCGTGTCGCCGCCGCGTCGGCGCCGTGGACTGCACCGCCTTCCCTCGCTATGTCCTGCCCATGGTCACACGCGTGCTCATTGTCGACGACGACTCCCACTTGCGGCTGGCTCTCTCCAAAGCACTGACCCGCAAAGGGGTCGACGTCGTCGATCTCGCCGGCGGAGAGGGGGCCATCGAGCCACTCAAGACCGGCATGGGCCCCGGCGGGCACATCGACGTCTGCATCCTCGACCTGCGCATGCCGGGCATGAGTGGCCTCGACGTCCTCCGGCGAACCCTGGGGCGACGGGTGCCCGTGGTGGTGCTGACCGGGCACGGCACCGTTCCCGACGCCGTCGAGGCCATGCGCCTGGGGGCCGTCAACTTCGTCCAGAAGCCCGTCGACGCCGACGAACTCTTCCCGATTCTCATGCAGGCGGTCCGCACCGACAGCCTCGGCGCTGCTGCCGACGCCACCATTTTGGGGGCGTCGTCGGCCATCCTGTCGTTCCTTGAGCGGCTGGATCGGGCGGCGCGCTCCGCCGAGCCGGTTTTGCTGATCGGCGAGACGGGCACCGGCAAAGAGCTCTGTGCGCGCAGGCTCCATCAGGGCTCGGCCCAGAGCCGCGGTCCCTTTGTCTCCATGAACGCCGCCGCCGTCCCCCGCGACCAGATCGAGGGCGAGCTGTTCGGCCACAAGAAGGGCGTCCCCACCAGCGCCAGCGAAGCCAAGGACGGGCTGCTGCACAAGGCGAACGAGGGCACCCTGTTTCTCGACGAAATCGGTGAATTGCCCCTCGACGTGCAGGCGAAGCTGTTGCGGGCCATCGAGGATCGACGCTTCCGGCCCATGGGCGCCGACGTCGAACGGCCCTTCAAGGGCCGAATCCTGGCGGCGACCCACCGCGATCTGAAGGCGCTGGTCGAGCAGGGGCGTTTCCGCGCCGACCTGTACTACCGCTTGAGCGTCATTCCCCTGCACATGCCCCCCCTCCGGGAGCGTGACGACGACATCATCCTGATCGCCCGGGCCTGGCTCAGCCGCGCCATGGTGGAGCGCCCGGCTGGACGCAGCGTCGACGTCGCCCTGTCGTTTTCGCCCGAGGCCGAGGACCACCTGCGCCGCTACGGATGGCCCGGCAACGTGCGGGAACTCATCACCGTTGTGAAGCGGGCGGCCCTGTTTGCACCGGGTGACGTCGTCGCCGGCGATCTGGTGGCCGAGCTCCTTGAGGATTCCCCGTTTGCCCACGCCGCCGAGCTGCCCCTGCTGCAGTCGTCGACGTCGTCGGGCGACGGTCCCCGCGCCGGACAGCGGGTCACCCTCGAAGAACTCGAGAAGACCCACATCCGACGACTCCTCGACGAGCTGCACAATGTGTCGGAGGTCTCGCGCATTGTGGGCATCGACCGGCGCACCCTGCAGCGCAAGATGATCGCCTGGGGCTTTCGCGATCCCAAGCCCAACGACGGCGCCGACGACACCTGACGGCCCGTCAGGCGCCGCCGCCGCCGTCAGCGGAGCTTGGCCAACACCGCGTCGGTCTTGAAGCCGACGCCGACGGTGGCGCCGTCCCGCTCGATGATCGGCCGCTTCAACAGCATCGGATCGGCGACGAAGGCGTCGACCCAGGCGTCGTCGCTCCAGCTTCGGGCGCTCTCGGGCAAGGCCCGGTATGAGCCCCCCGAGGTGTTCTTGAGGGCGGCCACGCCGACGCCGGCGACGAAGCGCAGGACATCGGCTCGGGTGGGCGGTGCCGCCCGCAGGTCCCGCGGGGACCAGGCAACGCCGTGGTCGGTGAGGGCTCGCTCGGCCTTTTTGACGGTGCTGCAGGTGGAAATTCCCCAGACGGTGATGCTCATGACGACGTCATCGGGCCTCGCTGCCCGGCTGGCAAGTGAGGGCCTTGGTTGTTGGCGAGCCGTTTGGCTTCTCTGGGGTTGATCCTGCGGCGTCACCCGCTACCGTGACGACATGTTGGACCTCAAAGCGAAGTTGTTGGCCGCTGGCGTCGTCACTGCCGAGCAGGTGAAGAAAGTCGAAGACGAGCAGGGGGCCAAGGCCGCCCGCGAGCAGGAGCGGCGCGATGCCGACCGTCGTCGACGTGAAGAGGGCCCTCCCTCTCGCCAGGGCGGCGATCGTGGTGGCCGGGGCGACGGTCCTCGCGGCGATCGTGGCGACGGCCCGCGCGGTGATCGTGGTGGCCCACGCGGTGACACCCGTGACAACAACCGGGGTCCTCCTCGTGGCGACAGCCGCCCCGACGCTCGCGCTGGAGAGCGGGGCCCACGTGGTCCCCGTCCCGATCGCCCCGCAGACCGCAACGGTGAACGCAGTGCTGGTCCCCGCCCACCCCGTGACGTCGTCGACGGCGCCCAGGCCGGCACGACCGGCGCTGCTCCCGGTGCTGCGCCTGCCGGCCGTCCCCGCGACACCCGTTCGTTCAAGGAGCGTCGCGCCGACGAGGGGCTCGAGAAGCGGGCCCGTCGCGAGCACGAGTGGAATGAGGCCCAGCGCTGGCGCGGACGCACGGAGGCCTTGCTGGCCGCTGGCAAGTCCGAGCAGTTCCAGGCGACCCGCGGTTGGGTGATGAAAGAGCGCCTCGACAACAAGGCGATCACCGACGCCGCCGAGCGCTTCTTCTTCACCAGCTGGCTCGGCACCCTGTCGCACCTCACCGTCGAGCCCGATGTGCGCGCCATGCTCACCGACGGCAGCGCCGGCATCGTGGCCTTCATGGGCTACAACGGCCTCGAGCACGCCGTGGTCCCGAAGGACGTCGCCATTGAGGTCCGCGTCATCCGACCCGAGTGGATGCGCCACCTCATCGGCGTCACCGACCTCGAGCCGCCCCTCGTGAAGCCGCCCACCCCCGAAGGCACCGTTGAAGGTGCTGTTGAGGGTGCTGTTGAGGGCGCCGACGGCGAAGGGGCCGTCTCTGTCGCCGCTGCGGGCGAGGCCGACGAGAGCGCGCCTCATGTGGCCGTCGACAATCCCCTGCCAGTGGCGAGCGGCATGGATGCGGTGGAAGACGCCATCCCACCCAGCAGCACCGACGGCGCCGAAGCCTGAGGGTTCGTCGTCGGTACAGACCTCACCCCCAACCCCCTCTCCCTGAAGGGCGAGGGGGCCGAGCGTTCAGCTCGCCGCTCCCGACGACGATGACCTGACAGGGGCTGCCTCCTCTCCCTTCAGGGACGGGGGTGAGGTCCCTCCGCTATTTGCGGGGCAGCATCGACGACGTCGGCTTGATGGAGACCGGCGTCGGCGGGATGCTGCGCGGGGGCTGCAGGTGGACCTCGCGGCTCACCCGCTCCCGCAGCAGGGCAACGAGTTTGTCGATCCGACGACGATCGCGCTCGGCGTCGACGATGAAGCGGACGCCGAAGCCTTCGCGGTCGGCCCCCCGACGGTGCCAGCACACCACCGCCTGCAACGACAGCCAGGAAAACAGCGTGCCTGGGCCCTTCAGCCGAAGCTGGAGCCGCGTCCCGATGGGGGGCAGCTGATCGACCAACAAGAAGCAGCCGCCGCTGCCGATGTCGTCGGTCTGACAAATGACGTCGTGACCACCGATCTCGACCTTGGCCTCGACGTGGACGGGCAGGCGCCGGGCATCGCGCTCGGTGTGGTTGACGTCGTCGCCGTCGACAAAGGCCAGCAGTTGATCCCGGGCGGCGTGTTCACTGGCCAGAAACGTCAGGCCAAGGCCCGGTGGGGCCGTGCGACGGCCGCTGGCCCGCTTCCAGCGGACCTGAGCGCGGATGCGAAAGCGGACCTCCTCGGCGAGGAAGTGGATGTCGAGTTCGACTTCGTCCCCCAGGGCGATGTCGGCGTCGCCGGGAACAAAGAGCCCCCCCTGGTCTTGCTCAAAGGACTGCTGCCGAAACGCGGCGCGATTGCGCAGCGGCAGGAGCAACAATGGGCGAGATGCAACCAGCGGCAGGGAGGGGCTCCAGGATCAACGAGGGCACCGGGAACGAGGTCAAGCCCCGAGCCCCAGACCTCGTTTGCGGCGACGGTCAGGGCAGCTGCTGGATGTCGAGGCGGAGCCGCGAGCGTTCCTTGCCGCGCTGATCGAGCTCGGCGACGACGGAGCAGACAAAGGCGCGACCGCCCGAGACCGCGACGTCGGCGTAGAAGCCGTTGGCGCCCTCGGACAGCGCCGTCGTCGCCGAGAAGGTCGAGCCCTCCAGGGTGGCGAAGCGCAGGTCGAGGTTGGAGGCGTCCTGGTAGACGAGCACCGGTCGGGCCCCGTTGGCCGCCATGCGGGCGCCGGCGCCGACGAAGCTGCTGCCCGAGCGGGCGGGGTCGCGGAGCTGGTCGGCGACGGCGTAGGTGCCGCCGATGCCGGGGTTGGCCCGGGGACCACGCCACAGGCGCAGGGTGTGCCGGCTGGCATCTTCGTAGGCGATGTAGAGGTCGTCGCCGACGATGCCGAGGGCCGGGAAGCGGCCCACGTCGCCCGTCAAGCGGCCGGCGGCGCCGTCGCCGTCGATGACGCTGACCGTGGCGCTGCTGCCCGAGAAGCGGGCCACGCGGACGTCGCCGTCAAGCCCGTCGTAGTAGGCGATGAGGGCGTCGGCGTCGTCGAGGAGGAGGTTGGTGTGCAGGCCGCGACCGCGTGGCATTTCGCGGGACTCGGGGCGGGCGGCGGGGTCGACGGTGAAGGGCCGGGCGTCGACGACAAAGAGCTCCCAGTCGGTGGCGGATTGGGGCGACGGGGTCCGCGAGCGGGCCAGCTTGACGCCGGTGGCGGGGCCGTCGACGCCGTTGATCAGGGTGTCGTGGGCCAGGTAGCTCACCAGAATCGTGCCGTTGGCGAGGACCTTGGTGTCGGTGAAGGTACCCACCTGGCCGGTGGTGGCGCTGGCGGCGCCGTCGACCACGTGGCTGCGCCACACGCCGACGGGGCCTTCGATGGCGACCTTGAGGGCGTTGTTGTCGACGTCGTGGTAGGCGACGCGGGCGAAGCCGCTGGCATCCGCCGCGATGCTCGTGTGGGTGCCGACGTTTTGGCCGGGGGTGCGGACGCCGCCGCGGGCGCCGGCAGGGTCGCCGGTGGGAGGCTCGGCGGGAACGCCGTCGATGTAGTCGATGCCGCTCTGGGTGCCATCGCTGTTGTGGCGGACGACGACGAGGTCGCCGAATTCGGCGTCGTAGGCCGAGACGAGGACGCTGTTGCCGGTGACCACGATGCGCGAGTAGCGACCGATGCGGGTGGGCACGACGGGGGGCAGGGGGCGGCACTCGCAGGCCAGGGGACAGCAGGTGGCGCCGGACATGGTGGCTTCGTCGGCGAGGATGCGGACACCGTCGACGCAGGGCTTGTCACAGGACGCGTCAGCGGCGCCCTCGATGGTGGGGAGTTCCTGGCAGGCGTTGGTGTTGATGTCGCAGATGGCGCCGTCGGGGCAACCGCCGTTGCAGGGGGCGTTCACCACGCAGTGGTCGGCGAAGCAGGTGCGGCCGAAGCCGCAATCGTCGTCGCCAGCGCAGCTTTCATAGATGCAGGTGGGCACGGGTGCGCCGCCGCCGATGGAGATGGTCGCGCAGACCTGGGCCGGGTCTTCGCAGTCGGCACTGGTCTCACACTCGAACTCGGGGTCGAGGAGGCGGGGCAGGCACAGGTTCAAGTCCGTGCGGCAGCGGTTGCCGGGGCAGCAGTCGCTGTCGACGCTGCAGCCGCCGATGTCGCATTTGCCGAAGCGGAATTCGTCGCCCTCATCACAGGGCACAGCGACGCACACAGGCTCGTCGATGGGCGCGACCTCCTCGACACAGCAGGAATCGCAGCCGGCGGCGATGGCCGAGAAGAGTGAGATGAAAAGCGCGGCCCGGTTGAGGGTGCGCTGCAGATCGGTGGACGACGACATGGGGGGATGTTTGCCCTCCTGCGACGACGCTGCAACTCCCCAAGATCCTTCGTTGTCACGTGGCGCGCTGCGTCACGAATCAGGTCAGGTCTGCCCAGGGCGGCGCGGGCGGGATGGGCTGGTTCCGCTTTTCGAGGTCCTCGACGACGGCTACCCAGGCCTCCCGGTGGGTGGCCACCACCAGCTGGGGCGTCAAGGGAGCCTTGAACCAGTTGATGGTGGTCATGGCCCGCCGAATCAGGGCGTTGTTGACGACAACAACATTCAGGGCACAGCGTTCAAACTGGGCGTTGGTCAGGGTGGCCTGCCAGCGGGCGATGTGGCGCACCACCTCGAGGGACGGGGCCTGTCCCCGCGCGTCGGAGACAGCGTAGAGGTACACCCCCAGGGCAGTGGCCCGCTCCAAAGCCGCTGTGTGCCAGGTGGCGAACTCGTCAAATGCCTCGATGGTCACTGGCGTCAGGCAGTTGCGGAGAATGGGCCAGGCGCTGTCGTCGAGTACGGCGGGCATCACGCCACGGTAGGGGCCGCCAAATCGGTTTGCTTGGCAGCCTGGGAGGTGCATCGAAACAACCAGCGACGCAGGTCACACCTGTCGCAGGGTGGTTACTCGCCGAGGTAGGCCTTGCGGATTTCTTCGCTGGCCAACAGGTCTTTTCCGAGGCCTTCCATCACCACCGCCCCGGTCTCGAGGACGTAGGCGTAATGGCACAGGCCCAGGGCCAGGTGGGCATTCTGTTCGACGAGGAGAATCGACACGCCCTGCTGGTTGACCATGCGCAGGATGGAGAAGATCTTCTCGATGACCTGGGGGGCAAGCCCCAGGGACGGCTCGTCGAGGAGGAGCAGGCTCGGACGGCTCATGAGGGCCCGCCCCACCGCCAGCATTTGCTGTTCGCCCCCAGACAGGGTGCCCGCCCGCTGCTCCCGGCGTTCGCGGAGCCGGGGAAACAGCTCGAAGGCCTGTTCACGGTCTTTGGCGATGCCGTCGCCGTCGCGACGCAGATAGGCACCGAGGCTCAGGTTCTCGTCGACGGTGAGGTTCAGGAAGATCCCCCGCCCCTCGGGGGCGTGGGCCATGCCCAGGGGCACCAGTTCGTGGGACTTCTTGCCGCCGATGGACTTGCCAGCCAGGGTGATGACGCCGTTTTTGGGCTTCACCATTCCGGAGATGGCGCGCAGGGTGGACGTCTTGCCGGCGCCATTGGCCCCGATGAGGGCCACAATCTCGCCCTTGCCCACCGACAACGACACCCCCGTCAATGCGGTGATGGCGCCGTAGGCGACCTGGAGATCGCTGACGTGGAGCAGGGGGTCGCGGGCTGCTCTGGTGCCAGTGCCGCTCATGCCTGCAGCTCCTTGCTCTCGACGCCGAGGTAGGCCTCGATGACCTTGGGGTTGCGCTTCACTTCGGCGGCGGTGCCGGTGGCGATGGTCTCGCCGTGGTCGAGGACCGTGATGTGCTCGCAGATGCCCATGACGAGCTTCATGTCGTGCTCGATGAGCAACACGCCGATCTCGAAGTCGTCGCGCAGCTTCTGGATGAGGACCATGAGCTCGGCCTTCTCGCGGGTGTTCATGCCGGCGGCGGGCTCGTCGAGGAGGAGCACCTTGGGCGACGTCGCCAGCGCTCTCGCGATCTCCAGCCGTCGTTGCTCGCCGTAGGGCAGGTTGCGGGCCAGCTCGTCCCGACGGTGACCAAGCCCGAGGACGTCGAGGAGCCCCCGGGCCCGCTCATCAATGCGGGCTTCGTCGGCGCCGAAGCCGCTCGTCTGCAAAAAGGCACGCCACCAGTCGAAGTAGTTGCCCCAGGCGTCGCGAGCGTGGGCGACGAGGAAGCGACCCTGGCGGCGGTCTGCGTCGCTGCGACGACGGGAAAACATCGATTCCGGCGGCCGGTCGTCGGCGAGGCAGCCGACCTTGACGTTGTCGAGGGCCGACAGCTCTTTGAAGAGGCGGATGTTCTGGAAGGTGCGGGCGAGGCCGGCGCGGTTGACCTGGTGGGGCAGGCGGCCATTCACGGCTTCGCCGTCGACGACGATCTGGCCCGAGGTCGGGGCATACACCCCGGTCATCACGTTGAAGGCCGTGGTCTTGCCGGCGCCATTGGGCCCGATCAGGCCCTGCAGATCCCCCTTTTTGACGTCGAGGGAGAACGACGACAGCGCCGTCAGCCCACCGAATTGCATGGTGGCCTGTTCCACGTGCAGGAGGGAGCGTTGGCTGGTGGTGGCGTCACTCACGAGCGACCTCCACGGCCTTCAAAGAGGCGCTTGAACGGACCCATGTCCCACAGTTCGCGGGTGCCAAAGAGCCCCTGGGGGCGGACCAGCATCATGACGACGAGGAGCAGGCCGTAGATGGGCATGCGGATCTGCTCGACCTTCTGGGCCATGGAACCGTCGCCGGTGATTTGGAGAAACAGCGATCGCAGGGCCTCGGGCAGCAACGTCAAAAACACCGCGGCGATGACGGCACCCGTGGTGCTGCCGAGGCCGCCGGCGACCACCATGACGACGACCTCCATCGACTTCACGAAGGTGAACGACGACGGCGCCACGATGCTTTGATAGTGGGCGAAGACGCCGCCGGCGAGGCCGGCGAAGAAGCTGGCGACGACGAAGGCCCGCACCTTGTAGGCGGTGGTGTTGACGCCCATGGCCTCGGCGGCGATTTCGTCTTCGCGAATCGCCAGCAACGCCCGGCCGTGGGTGGATCGCCGGATGCGGCGGGCCACGACGACGACGAGGACCACGATGAGCCAGCAGGAGAAGAACGTGGTGCGTTGGGGCACGCCCGACAGCCCGAGGGCCTTGCCGAACATCTCGGTGTTCTGGACGAAGACCCGAATGATTTCGCCAAAGCCCAGGGTCACGATGGCGAGGTAATCGCCCTTCAGGCGCAACGATGGCAGCCCGACCAGGAAGCCAAACAGCGCCGCCGCCAGGCCTCCCACCGTCAACGAGACGCCGTAGAGCACCTGGTCCGACACAGCCTCGGGCAGGAAGCTGATGCCGTACTGGGAGACGACCTTGGAGACGACGCCCGCGATGTAGGCGCCCACGGCCATGAAGCCGGCGTGGCCGATGCTGAACTGGCCCGTCATGCCGTTCACGATGTTGAGGCTGACGGCGAGGGTGACGTTGACGCCGACGGTGAGGGACAGGATCACGAAGAAGGGAGCATCAGCGGTGAGGAACTGCATGAGCAGCAACACCGGCACGGCGACGCCAAAAGGCAGCAGGCCACGAATGATGCCGCCCATCAGACCTTCTCCGTCGTGACTTTGCCGAAGATGCCCTCGGGCTTGAACAACAACACCACGATGAGGAATCCAAACGCGACCGCGTCGCGCCAGGTGGAGCTGCCGTAGCCGACGACGAATTCCTCGACGAGGCCGAGGGCGAGGGCGCCAACCACAGCGCCGGGGACGTGGCCGATGCCCCCGATGACGGCGGCGACGAAGGCCTTCAAGCCGATGGTGATGCCCATGAGGGGCTGCACCAGGGTGTCCTTGACGGCGTAGAGGATGCCGGCGCCGGCCGCCAGGGCCGAGCCGAGCATGAAGGTGCCGGCAATGACGCGGTCGACGGGGATGCCCATGAGGCCCGCAGTCCGGTGGTCAAAGCTGACCGCGCGCATGGCCATGCCGAAGCGGGTGCGAAACACGAGGTATTGCAGGCCGGCCATGAGGGCGACGGCGATGAGGACCGAGATCACCTGCCAGTTCCACACCACGATGGCGCGGTCGCCGATGACGAGCCATTCGGTGGGCTTGATGATTTCAGGAAATGCCTTGGGAGCCGCACCCGGCAGGATGGTGAGGCCAAAGACCTTGGTTTCGACCTGAAACGAGTAGGACAGGAAAAAGCTCATGCCGATGGCCGTGATGAGGGCCGTGAGCTTGGGCTTCTCGCGCAACGGTCGGTAGGCGAAGCGCTCAATGAGAAAGCCGATGGCGGCGCAGGCGAACATGGCGACGAGGAACGTCAGGCACACGCCCAGAAAGCTCTGGGAGAACTCCCGCCCCATCTGCTTCGCCGAGGCGTAGCCGACGTAGACGCCCACCATCATCACGTCGCCGTGGGCGAAGTTGATGAGCTTGAGGACGCCGTAGACCATCGTGTAGCCGAGGGCGACGAGGGCATAGATGGTGCCCGAGGCCAGGCCGTTGATGACGTGCTGAATGAACTCGGACATCACTCCCCTTCATGCAACGCGGGCAGGGCGACGAGGGAGGCAGCGCTTACGACGGCGGCGTCGGCATCGCAACCGTTCTGGACCGTTCTGGCTGTCAGCGATAGTTGAGCGGATCGATGCCGAGGTCCCGCAGCCAGCGCAACACGATGGCCCGGGGGCGGCCGAGGGCGCGGGCAGCAGCGGCGACGTTGCCGCGGGCGGCAGTGAGGGCCGTGTGGAGGGCGTCGCCGTCGACCTCGTCGACCTCGGCGAAGACGCCGGCATCGAGGACGGAGGCTGTGCCCCGGCGCCGGGCGTCGACGTTGGAGATGCTGGGGGCCGGGCGCTCGGTGTCGGTCTCGACGACGGAGGAGAAGCCGCCGACGTCGTCGCTGTCGTCGAGGGCGAACGGATCGTTGTCTTCGCCGGTGGCGGACAGGACCGGGATCTCGTGACTGGTGAGCTCGGGGTTGTCGGTGCCTGCCACCGCCAGATTGCTGGCCCGCATCAAGAGGGCCCGCATGGCGTCGGTGCCGGCGACGCAGAACGGCAAGTGCTCGACGTTGACGATGCCGTTCTTGCCGTCATCGACGGCGAGGGAGGCGGCGGCTTCGACGACGCGGGCGAAGCCACGAACATGCTGGCCAAAGCGGTGGCGAAACAGCACCCGGCAGGCCTCGCGGCTGATGGAGGTGGCGCCCTTGGCCCGGGTGAGAAAGTCGTCGAGGAGCAGCCCCAGGTCGCACAGGCGTTCTTGCAGGGGCAAGACGTCGACACGGATGGCCGACAGGACATCCACGAAGCCAGCGTCGAGGACGCCGTTGTTGATGTGGGTCTGGGGAGATCCCGAGCAGGTGGCGACCACGCGGGTCTCAAGGACCGTCGGCCGGGTCCGGGTGTCGCCGGGGAGGGACTTCTTGCGCAGGGCGTCGGCGAGGCGGAGCTGCAGCTCGAGAGGGAGGGCGTCGACGTGCTCGAGGAGGAGGGTGCCGCGGCCGGCGTCGCGCAGGCGCCCGGGGACGCCGTCTTTGCCAAAGAGGTCCACCGCGATCTTGCGGGGGCGGCGCTCGGCGCAATCGAGGTGGAGGAAGCGCCCGTCACGACGGGAGACCTGGTGCAGGGTGCGGGCGAGGAAGCCCTTGCCGGCGCCGTCGGGGCCGCAGATGAAGGCGTGGTCGGCGCCGGGGGCGCGGGCCACGAGGTCTTGCAGCTGAGCGCCCAGGCGGGGGTGCCAGGTCACAAAGGCCCCGACCTCCACCGCCGACGGCAGCATGGGGTCGGTGTCCCGTTCCTCCACGAACACCCAAAAGGTGCGGCCGGTCTCGACGATGTCGCCGTGGATGAGCGGGGCCCGGGGGCTGGCGGTGCCGTTGACGAGGACGCCGTTCTTGCTCCCAAGGTCCTCAATGAACATTCGCTGGGGCGACGGAACGCCGGCGTGGGTCGCGAGCCGCGCGCCGTCGACAATGCGGGCGTGGTTGAGGGACATCCAGGGATCGTCGACGAAGACCCGTCCCGGAACCGGCTGGCTGTCGCCCTCTTTGCGGCTGAAGATCAACGGTCGCGGGCCGGCGTGCAGGGCGATGGGTTCATCGCCGGGGACGAAGCGATCACCGACCCGGCCGAGCTGGTACAGGACGGGCCTCGTCGCCGTCGTCGTTGGTTTCGGAGCCCGCGCCATGGGGCGGTTGTACACGCTCAGAAGCGCGTTGTCGCACCCGCCCGACGACGGATGAGGTCCGGGCTAGATGGCCAGCATATGCCTGACCTGGAGCCGAACGGCCTGAACCCGGTGTTCGACGGCGTCGGTCGTGAAGGGGTCGCCCCCATTCACCCGCCGGGTGATGTTGGGGACCGCGAAATAGAAACAGTGGATGCCAGCCATGGTCAGCACCACTTGCTTGAAGTCCTGACGTGGCCAGGCCCCGGCTTCCACGCCCTCCTCGAGGAACTGGCAGGTCGCGTCGATGACCATCACGACGCTCTCGACGTGGTGTTGGTCGCCGTCCTCATTGAGCAACTCGCGCATGATGAGCCGGGCGCGGCTGCTGTCCTCGCCGAGGCTGCGCGCGGCCGCCATCGACGACGCATCGAGCCGTTCAAGGAAGCCGCCGACCGGCGTGGTGATGGCGGCGGCGACGGTGGTCGTGACCTCATGGAGCACGCCGTCGAGGACCTCCCGGTACAGCTGGTCTTTGGTGGGGAAGTGGTGAAACAGCGACGACTTCTGCAGGCCCGCCTTGTGGGCGATGTCGGCCATCGACACCCCGGCGTAGCCGCGGGCGGCAAAGAGGGATCGCGCCACCTGCAGAAGATCGGCCCGCGGGATGGGCTTGTCTGGTCGGCCTGAGCGTCGTCGCGGCTGTTCGGGAGTGGAAAGAGCAACTATGGGGCCTCCAGCGGACAGGTGTCCGATTGATGGTGGCCCAGAAACCATCCATGCGCCAGATCCGCATTGGAGCGGGACAGCAGCCACCAACGTCAAAGTTGGACAGATGTACGGGATGCGGGGCCCACGGGGCCCCAGACCCGGTTGTTGACCCGGTTTGGGCTGTTGATCAGCCATCCTGATGCGTGATCCCTGCCGCTTGCCGCCCACCGCCCACCTCCAAGACGGGACTGCAGGGGGACGCTTGTCCGGGGCTCCGCTGGCCGCGTGGTGCCGAGGCGCCGCCTCCGGCCTGAGAGCCGCCGGACTGCAGCGTGGTGACCGCATGGCGGTCGTGACCCGCAGCGGCGTCGACAGCGCTGTTGTCGTGCTCGCCGCCATGGGCGCTGGCGTGATCGTGGTTCCCGTGAACCCCGGCTATCAGCGTGAGGAGCTGCGCCATGTGCTGGTGGATTCCGGCGCCAAGCTCGTCGTCGACGCTGCCGCTGACGTCGCATCGCCCCTGCGGGAGACGGCTGTCGCCCTCGGGCTGCCCGTGACCGGCATCGGCGACCTGCTGCCGGCCGCCGCTGACAACGCTGACGACGACGCTGACGATGATGCTGACGTCGATGCTGACGTCGCCATGCTCATCTACACATCGGGCACCACCGGGAAGTCCAAGGGCTGCACCCACACCCACCGCAGCCTGCGGGATGGGCTGGCGCCGCTGATGAATCTGTGGGGCATTGGCGCCGACGACGTCGTCATCAACGCGCTGCCGCTGTTTCACGTCCACGGTTTGTGCGTGGCTCTCCTGGGGCCCCTGCAGGCGGGCGCCGGCGTCATGCTGCTGCCCCGGTTTTCCCCGGCTGCCGTCGTCGAAGCAGTGCTCGCTGGCGGCACGACGTTGATGTGTGTGCCGACGATGGTGCATCGCCTGATCGCCCATCTCGACGAGCACCCCGGGGACGCTGCCGTCCTTGGGCGCCTGCGGCTCGTCACCTGCGGGTCGGCGCCGTTGTCGTCGACGCACCTGGAGGCGTTTCGGGAGCGCACGGGGCTCACGATCCTTGAGCGCTACGGCATGAGCGAGACCCTGATTACGTTGTCGAACCCCCTCGATGGAGTCCGCGTCCCCGGCGCCGTCGGACGGCCCGTGCCGGGGACCGTCATGCGCGTCGTCGACGACGAATTGCAGGTCCAGACGCCGGGCATGATGCGCGGCTACTGGGGGCGACCCGACGCCGACGCCGAGGTCTTTGTCGACAGCGATACCGGACGGTGGTTTCGCACCGGCGATGCCGTCAGCGTCGACGACGATGGTGTGGTGCGCATCGTGGGCCGCCTGAGCCAGGACATCTTGAAGGTGGGCGGGTTCAAGCTGTCGGCCCGCGAGATCGAAGACGAGGTCCTGCGCCATCCAGCGGTGCTGGAGGCCACCGTGGTGGGCCTGCCCGACGAGGAATGGGGCGAACAGGTCTGTGCGGCCGTGGTGCTGCGGCCGGGCCAGAGCCTGACCCTGGAGGCCCTGCAAGCGCACGTACAGCTGGCGTCGGCGAAGAAGCCCCGGGCCCTGTTGGTGCTGGATGCCTTGCCCCGCAACGCCATGGGCAAGGTGCTCAAGAGCGCGGTGAAGGCCCTGGCCCGACCGGGCTGACGTCAGTCGGGGCTGACGTCGTCAGGCGGACGGCTGAGGAAGTCAGGCGGACGGCTGAGGAAGTCAGTCGCCGAGGGTGGCGAGCTCTTCGAGGAAGCGGCGGCCCTTCACCGGATCGCTCTGGAAGATGAAGGCCGCCAGACCCCGCAGCTGGGCCAGGGACTCTCCCTCCCGCGCCGGCTTGCCCGCCTTGCGGTTGTGGATGGCCGCCCGCAGCCGTCGACCCACCTCGCGTGGAGGACGCGATGCCGCCGACGATGAGCCCGCGGGACGCTGGTTGACGACGAGGCCGGTCACCACCTGGCGGGTGCCGCCGCCCATGACGGTGGTCTTCTTGTCGTGCAGCACGAAGCCTTCGCCAGCGAGGATCAAGCGCACGCCATGGAGCAGGGGACCCACCGGCGTCGCCTGATCGCCTCGCTCCTTGAACGAGAAGGTCAGGTCGTCGGCGTAGCGGGTGTAGGTGCAGCCGTGACGACGAGCCAGGCCCGCCATGCGCTTGTCGAGGCGCAGGCAGATGGCGTTGGTGATCATCGGCGACGCCGGGGAACCCTGGGGCAGGGCCCGGGGGCCGGTGGCGACGTAGAGGGTGTCGCTGACGCCGTGGCGGTCGAAGGTGACGACGTCGCGGGGGCTCTCGGTGCACAGCAGGGCCACGACGGTGGCGACCTGTTCCGTCAGACCAGCGTGGCGCAGCAGGCCCTTCACGCGGGGGAAGGTGATGCTCGGAAAGAAGTCCTTGATGTCGACCTTGACGACGACGTCGGCACCAGCATGGACCAGGGCATTGGTCTGGATGCTGCGGGCGGCGATGAAGCCGTGGGCCGCGTTGTGCACCGTGAGCCGGTCGAGGAGGCGGTCGAGGAGGGTGCGCTGCACGCGCTTGAGCTCGGGCTTGGGGGCCGTGATCTGGCGGGCGCTGCCGTCGCGCTTGGGGATGGTGAAGCGCACGTAGTGCGACCCCGTGTCGACGTCGGCGTGGTAGGCGAGCCAGCGCAGCCGCGACGTCGACAGACCGAGGGCCTCGGCCAACGCCGCCGGCGATGTCCACTCGGGCAGACCGAGGTCCTTCGCCCGCTCTTCGCGGCGCTCGATGTCGAAGCGATCGATGTTGACCAGGTCGTTATAAAAGACACCTGAACCCAGATGATTCAGATGGGTGGCATGATACGATTGCCACGCAAGCTTCTGGAAACGACGTTTCTCAGAGGCCTCGACCTTCTTGCGTTCTTTGTATGTCTTCTTGGTGGCGTCCGTCAGGGTGCCGGGGTCGTCGGCCACGAAGGCGCCGGCCTTGACGAGCTCCAGGTGGACCCATTTGGGGATGCCGCCGGCCTCTTCGATGGCCTTCCAGCGGACCACGCGGGTCTGCTGCTCGGCCTGGCGTCGGACGCGCTCGGCGTCCGCCAGGCGGGCCAGGGCCGGCGTGGGCGCGACTTCAATGCCATCGCGCGCATCCTCGGGAGAGGCGGCCGTGGCGGGGCGCGCCGTGGGGACGGTGGCGCGGAGCAGGGTGTCGTTGGGCTGCATGCAGGATCCTCACTCACCGGGTCGACCAGGCGAGAAGGGAGCAGACACACACGGTGCTTCGACGATGGCGGCGACAGAGTCGGTCAGATGGATGGGACCAGAACGGATCACCATCACACATGGGGCATCGGATGCCTCACCGGCTCGCCGGGGGAGTACTCCCATCGGGAGCTCCCTCCACGGCGGTCAGCGTCGTGGGCTCAGCGAGGGAGCTCCCGATGGGAGTACTCCCCCGAAGCGAGCCAAGAACAGGCATCCTTGCGGAGGATGTCAGGCGAGATTCCAGGTCGACGCAACATCGACCTTGTGCGCAAGGCACAACGGCTGAGCCGTTTTGATCCCATCCATCCATCTACCAATGCTCTGCTCGACGCCAGGGTCGAAGAAACGTGTGTGCGTGCTCCTTTCTCGTTCCAGCTACTGAAAAAGATCCACTCTCCGAAGCTCTGATGCTTCTTCGGCTGGCGCCGAAGAAGAGAGTGAAACATCAACCCAGCGAGCGATCAGCGTCGAGAAAGCCTTCGCTCATCAACACATCCAGCCGCTGGAAATAAGCATCGCGCGCTTCGCCATCAGTGTCAAACCACGTCCGGGTATGACGGGCTTCGGTGAGGGCCAGACCCCACTCCACCCGCACCACTTTGTGGTCGAGGGAGACGCGCATCACGGTTTGCTTGCCCGAGTCGTTGTCACGACGCAGCAAGGTGCGGGTTTCAGCGCGCACCAACTTGCGCCCCTCGGGGGTGGCGCGACGGGCTTCGTCGTCGGCGCGCTGGCGACCAAAGGCCACCCGCAGGGCGATCATGTGGGCGCAGGGGCCCTCGCGCAGGGCTGAGCGGCGGAAGTGCGGACAGCTGCACCAGGCCTCGGAGACGCGGCCCTCGACGTCGGTGGTGAAGCGGGGGGCGTAGACGCGGTCGGCGACGGCGTCTTTGACCTCGCCGTGGACGTCGACGCCGTCGTGGCCCCGATCATGGAGCTTGGTGACGGCGACGGCCTTCTTGGTGTTGAGCAGGCGATGGGCTTCGCGCTCCCGCTCGGAACCAAAGGCCACGACGTCGTCGGCGACGGCTTCACCAAAGATGCTGCGGGGGCGAAACACGCCGTCGGCGAGGTCGAACATCACCTCGCCACGCAGGCAGAGGCGCTGCAGGCCGGCGCGGACGTCGGCGATGCTGCGTTTGTGGCGCTTCACGAGGGCGTCGAGGGTCTGGGGACCATCGGTGCCGAGGGTCTTGTGCAACGACGCCACGAGGGCTTCGTCGGCGCCCGATGGCATCAGTGCGTCGAAGGCGACTGCGCTGGACCAGCTCGACTCGGTCCAGCCAGACAGGCCCACCGTCAACGTGGCCTGGGGCATCTCGACGACGAAGAAGCTGGGCAGGCCGGCGCCAAGCAGGTGGACCCGCACGCTGGTGGCGTGGGGCAACAGGCGCTGCAGCAGGGCCAGACGGGCGCGACCAAAGAGGCGCGCGATGCGGGGGGCGGTGCCTGTGTAGGGAGCGCCACGGGCCTCGAGGACGACCTCCCAGGGCTCGATGACGACGCGGGGCTTTTCGCCGGGCACCAGCTCGAAGCGCAGGCCCCGGGGCGGGTTCTTCGCCTTCTTGAGGCGCAGCTGCAGCAGCACGTTGTAGAGGTCGATGGGGGCCAGATGGCAGACCGTCGACGGCAGCGTCGCCGCCGACTGCACCTGCAGGAAGCCCCGCAGCCAGGCGTGGGGCACGTCGTAGTGCTGCACCCGTGGCGCCTTCGTCGACGATCGCTCAGGGGCTGCCACCAGCTTCAACGCCCGGTAGGCGGGCACGCTCTCGACGGCGGCCAGGGCCTGATCACCGAGCTCGACGAAGGTGGTGCCGTGGGCAGCGCTGCGATCGGCGAACGCCTCGTTCTTGATCGCGAGCCGGGCCCAGGCGCTTTCGTCCTTGGAGAAGACCTCGAGGCTGACCTCGTCGGGGTGGACCGTCAGCAATGGGTCGAGCTCACGGGTGCTGACCGCCTCGCGGAAGCTGGCCTCGAGAAAGGAGCGCTGGGCGTCCCAGATGGCGGCGGTGGCCTTCTTGCCCTTCTTCATGAGGAAGGCGAGGTAGGCGGCGCGGTCGCGGCCCTTGTAGCGGAGGTCGCTGTTTTTGATGGCCAGCAACGTCGCCAGCGCATCGCGGAACACGGCGACGTCCTTGACGGTGCCGGTGAGGCCCACCGGCGACGGACGCTCGGCCACTGGCAACGACAGACTCGTGCCGTCCTGGTCGGCGACGGCGCCGAAGTCGCGGGGCCAGGTGAGGTTGACGGTGCGAGCAGCGGTCATCGGGACACCTCGGAACCAGATGCTGAGCCTGTGGGCTTGCCGCTCCACGAGGGCAGGGCAGCGTCGGGCTTCTCTCGACGTTGATGGGCCTGATGCAGGCGCTCCGCCCGCCGCAGGGCCCGGTAGGCGGCTTTGCGGGCGTCAACGCCCAGGGTCTTGTCACGGGCGAGGGCACTGAGCCGCTCGCGGGCGCTGTCGTCGTCGACGCGGGCCAGGGCGGCGGTGGCGATGGCGGCACCCGCTCCCTTGCCACGAGATGCCTCGACCAGGGACGCGGGCGTCCGCAGCAGGGTGGGCACCACGACGGCGCGGGCGCTGTCGTCGTCGAGCAGCGCAGCGTCTGGGGGGACGATGGCCGACAGGCGCAAGGGGTCGGCGCTGGCGGAGGCCTTGGCGTCTTGCCATGGCTTTTTGGACAGCCGGGTCAGGGCACTGACGGCCTCGGCCCGCACGCCGACGTCGGCGTCGCGCAAGCTGCTGACCAGCCGGGGCACGTCGGCGCTGCTGCCACCGGCGGCCAGGGCGGACAGCAGCACCCGACGGACCCGGGGGCCCACGTCGTCGAGGCGCGTACGGGCAAGCACAGCGGCGCGGGTGGCGTCGATGTGCACCAGGGCGGCGATGACATCGAGGCTGGCCGAGACGGCGCTGTCGTCGAGGTCGCCGTGCAGCGCACCTTCGGCGGCGACGAGGCCTTCGCCGAGTGCCGGGCTGCTGCCATCGATAGGGCGGGCGGCGATGATGCGGGCGGCTTCGGCGACGGCGGCGGGCTTGCTGCTCGACAACAACGCCAGCAGCGGTGCGGTGGGCAACGACGGCCGACGCACGAGCCCCAGGCTCAGGCGCGTTCGCAGTTCGTCGTCGTCAACGGTCAACAGGCGGGGCAGCAGCACATCGGCGCTGCCTTCGCTTGCGAGATAGCTGGCGGCGGCGCGCTTCTCGTCGTCGTCGTTGGCGTGGTCGAGAACGTGCAACTCCACCCGCGTGCGGTCGGTGGGGAAGAGCTTGTCGAGGGCCTTGCGGGCCGCCTTGCGGATATCGTCGTCCCAGCTCTCGAGCTTGTCGGCGACAGCGCTCTCGGCCTCGATGGCCCCGAGGGCGGCGACGGCTTCGCAGGCTTCGACGACGACGGTGTCGCCGGGATCGTTCTGCAGCACGCGGACCAGGGTCTGGCGGGCGCGCTCATCACCCATGGCCCGCAGGGCGCGGACACCGCGCCAGGCACGGTCGTCGTCGTCGTCGAGGGCGGCGCTTTCGACGCGGTCCCAGATACGGGCCCGGGCGGGTTCGTCGCTCAGGGCGTTGTGCAGGCGGCCAAGGCCTTCGACGGCGGCGCGCTTCATGGAGTCGTCGGCGGGGGCGTCTTCGGCGCCGCCGTCGGCAATGAGCTCCAGTTCAGGGAGGGCGCGGGGATCGCCGAGGCGGCCGAGGGCCACCAGGGCGTTTTCGCGTTCGACGCCTTCGCCGGCGCGGCTCACGAGCAACAGGGGCACCAGGCAGAGGTCGGCGACGGCGGCGCCCTTGACCCAGGCGAGGCCTTCGGCGGCGGGCAGCACCAACTCCCGAGCGCCACGGGCGACGACGTCCTGCAGCGGGGCGGTGGGGCTGGCCAGCTTGCGGCATCGTTCGGCGTAGGCGGTGACGGCGGCGGTGCGGACGGCGGCGTCGCGGTCGGCGAACAAGGCGATGACGGCGTCATCGGCGTGGGTGCCGGCGCCCGAGGTTGCGAGTTCGGTGAGGGCCTTCTGCTTGAGCTCGGCGTCGGTCCCCTGACAGGCCGCGGCAAAGAACCGGGCGGCTCGGGCGTCGTCGCGCTTCTTCTTCTTGCCCACGACGTCGAGGCCGGCTTCGAAGGCGGCGGCGCGCACGGGGGCCTCGGTGTTGCCAAGCAGGCGCATCAGGGCTTCGAGGGCCGTGTCATGCTTGCTGCGCCCCAGGGCCGCGCACAGGCCGGTCAGGTCGCGGCTGTCGGCGTCGTCGACGAGGGAGGCCAGCGCCGCAGTCGCTGCCACCGTGGCGAGGCGACCGAGGGCCTGACGGGCACGGGCGATCTGTTTGTCGTCGTCGCCACGGCAGCTGCCGAGCAAGGCATCGACGGCGCGGTCGTCGCCACGGTCGGCCAGGATCTCGGCGGCCCGGAGCACGAGCCCTTTGTGTTCGCTGTCGAGGGCCGCCACCAGGGCGTCGCCGACGGTTTTGTCGTCACGTCGTTTCGACAACTGTTCAAGTACCGAAAGACGAAGGTCGTCGTGCTCGCTGCGCAGGGCCAGCACGAGGTGGGCGATGGTGCCCTTCTTGGCGCGGCGTTCCAGGGTTTCGAACGCAAGCTTCCGCACTTCTGGAACTGGCGAATTGAGGGCCCGCTCGACCTGGGCCACCGCCCCCCGCTCGGCGAGTTCGTCGAGGGCCAGCTTGGCGATGTCCTCGGCGCGGGCCATCAGGGCCAGACCCAGGGCGTCGTCGACGCCGCCGCTGGTCTGGGCAAACAAGGTCTTCAAGCCCGTCAGCGCCGCCCGGCGCACCAGGTGCTGACCGTCGTCGAGGGCCCGCATCAGGGCTGGCAGGGCGGCTTCGCGTCCCAGGCCCGTCTTGCTGTCGCTGGCGAGGGCCACGATGCGTTCGACGGCGTCACGGCGCACGCGCTGGGCTTCGTCGCCCGCCATGGCTTGACGCAGCAGGCCGACGTAGGCGCCAAAGGCCAGGTGCTGCTGGCGACGCACATCAGCGTCGCTGGCGACAGCGGCGGCGCTGGTTGACGCCGCCGTCGTCGTCGTTGGCTTGCCGCGGGCGTCGCTGGCAAAGACCTTGCGCAGGAAGCCGCGCACGCGGGCCACAGGGGCTTCGGCCTCGGGTTGGACGTCGGCGCCGGCCCGGGGGCTGTTGTCGGGGGTGAACGGCGTCGTCGTGGCCCGCAGGCGGACGGCGTCTTCGACGGCGCGGGCGAAGGCCTTGGGATCCCCGCGGTGCAGCAGGGCGCTGGCGGCCGCGTAGCGCTGCTCGGGGAGGGCCGAGGCCAGGGCATCGGCAAGCTGCAGCATCAAGCGGGTGCGTTTGTCGTCGTCGCGCAGGCTCTCGGGCCAGCTCTTCAACTCGGACGCCTTCTCGGGCTTCTCGGGAGCAAGGACCGCAGCGAGGTGGGCGGCACAGGTGCCGTCCTGGGCGTGGCGCAGCTCGAGGGCGCGGGCGGCCGCGAAGCGGACCTCGGGGCGGGCGGCGGACAACGACGCCGACAGCAGGGTCGGGGGCTGGCCCTGGCGGGCGAGCTGCAGGTCGTGGGCGAGGATGATCCCAAAGACCATGCTCTCCAGCTCAAGGCTGTCGTCGTCGAGGCCCTGCAGCAGGCCCGTGTAGCTGTCGGCGCCAAAGGCCGCGAAGGACAGCACGGCGCCACGACGGATGGGCAGGTGCTCGTGCTTGAGGGTGCCGCTCAGCACCGACAGGCAGCGGGCATCGCCCAGGCGGGCGAGACCCTCGGCGGCCCAGGAGCGCACCCACACGTCGGCGTGACCGATGGCCGCCAACAAGTAGGCCTCGTCGCCACGGCGACAGGCGACGGCGAGACCGCGGGCGGCCTCTTCGCGTACGCCGGCAAAGACGTCCTGCAGGAGGTCGGTGCCAAAGAAGCGCACCAACGATGGCTTGCCCAGCGTGGCCAGGGCCGAGGCCGCCCGTCGACGGAGCTGGTCGGCGCCGTTTTCGCCGTAGAGGCGCACCAGCTCATCGCGGCCGGCGATGACGCTCTTCATCGTCGCCACCAGGGCGTCGTCCTTGCGGATGGCCAACAGCTCGCCGGCGCGCACGCGCAGGTCGATGTGGCCCGCCCCCATGGCGGTGACGTGGGCGCCGTTTTCCGTCGGCAACAACACGTCGAGGCTCTCAAGGGCCGCCTGGCGGGTACCGTGGTGCTCGTCGAGGATCAGCTTCATCAGGGCCGAGCGGACCTCGTCGGCGCGGCAGCGGCGGGCGTTCTTCGCCCCCAGCTCGCGCAGGGCCCCGTGGGGCGAGGCGATGGCGGCCAGGTGGCTGTTGGCGTCGTCGACGGCGTGCTTGCGCTGGCCGCTATCGTCGACAGGGTTCTTGCGCTTGACCAGGGCCTCGTAGGCCGCGGTGGCGACCGCTGCGTCGAGGTCGGCGATGCCACGCAGCAGCAGGGCATCGGCCCAGGCCGCCGTGTCCTTCTCTGAGGCGAGCTCGGCGACGGCGCGGCGACGGGTGTCGGCGAAGCGGGCGCGCAACAGGCGATCGAGGGCGGCTTCGCGGCCGCTGCTGCCCGCCCACACGAGGGAGGCCTTCTCGGCCTCCAGGCGAACCTTGGGGCTCTCGTCGTCGAGAGCGTCGTCGAGGAGGGCCCGGTGATCGGCGCTGCGGCCGGCGTCGGTGCCCGCGGCCCGCAACAGGGACTCGAGGGCCCGGATGCGAATGTCCTCGCTGCTGGAGCGCAGGCCGATGTCGGCGACGGTGCGGGCATCGGTTTCGACGGCGACGAAGGCGTCGAAGGCGGCGGCGCGGACGGCCGCACTCTTGTCGTCGAGGAGCCACACCAGCCTCGTGCGGGCGTCGTCGGCGTCGTAGGCGCGCAACATGACGGCGGCCTGGCGGCGGACGTCGTCGCTCTCGTGGCGGGTGAGCTGCAACAGCGCACCGAGGGCGCGCACGTCGCCGAAGGAGGCCAGGGCCCAGGCGCCGCGCAAGGCGGTGTCTGGCAGGCGGGAAGCGAGGGCCAGCAGCAAGGGCCGGTCGTCGTCCTCGCCACGGGTGGCGGTGCCGTCGACGGGGAGGCGGGCCAGGGCTGCCTTGGCGTCGTCGTCGCTGATGGTCTTGTCGAAGGCGTCGGCCTCCAGCTGGGCGGCGCGGCGACCAAGCTCGGTGAGCTTGCGGTCGAAGCCGGCGTCGGCCCGCAGGCCCTGCAGGCTCTTGCGCAGGGCGACGGCGAGACCAAAGGAGCGGTCGCGGACGGTGGCGTCCTCGTCGTCGAAGGCCCGGGCGAACAGGTCGCTCAACGACGGATCGCGGTGCAGGCCGAGCATGGCCGTGCGCAGCAAGGCGTCGAAGCGGACGGTGCTGTTGCCGCGGATGATGGCCGAGCGCAGGGCGCTGGTGCGGTCGGGGGCCACCTGCAGCAGGGCCTGCAGGGCGGTGGCGGCGACGACGGGGTCGCTGTCGACGAGGCGGCGGGTGATCAGGGCCTGGGCCACCGAGGCCAGGGTTCCGCTTCGATGTTCCGATGCTTGTCGAAGTGAGCGAACCCGGATGTCGGGGGCCGTGCTCGACACGCCGGCCCGGGGAGCGGCGAGGGCGTCGTCGGGCTCCAGACGACCGAGTGCCTCATAGGCCGCAGCCCGCACCTGGGGCGCCTTGTCGGACAGGGCCGTGCGGAGGGCGGCCCGGGCCAGACGGGCGGGCGACGACGTCGGCGGGCGATCGCCGAGGGCCTTGGCGACGCTGGCGCGGACCTCGGGCTCCTTGTCGTCCTTGAGGCTCTCCAGCTGCAGGGCAATGGCCGGAGCATCGTCGAGGGCGGCCAACCAGGCGAGGGCTTCTTCGCGGCGGGGGCGCGCACCCGTCAGGGCATCCTTCGCCTTGTCGTAGCCGTCGAGCAGCGCGTCGCTGGCGCCGAAGGTGTTGGCGTCGGTGACGACCCGCTTGATGATCTTGCGGGTGGAGCCGGCGGCAAACAGCACGGCGGAGCCGGGCTTCTTGGTGGTGACGACGCACAGGGCCGACAACTGGCCCCCGAGCTCCTCGGTGCGGGGCTTCTTCTTGTCCTCAAGGCGCCAGCCCTTGAGGGTGCCGTCGACGCCAACGGAGTAGAGGCGATCCTCGGTGGTGCCATCGGCCGCAGGGGGGCCCGACGACACATGCACCAAGCCGCGCACGCCGCCGTCGTGGCCGCTCTTGTCGGCGCCGCGCACTTCGGCGTCGGGCTCCCCCGTGAGGTACCAGAGGCGCAGGGTGCCGTCGTCGCCCCCCGAGGCCAGGCGACCGTCGCGGGTGAAGGTGAGGGCGCTGACGCCGCCGTCATGACCCGCCATGCGGCGGACGTCGCCGTCTGTGGCCTGGCGGCCGATGACCGACACGATGCCGTCGTCACCAGCGACGGCGATGGCGCCCTCAGACACAGCGATGGCGCGCAGGCGCCGGTCGGCGAGGGCGCGGGTCCAGACGGTGCCGCCGGCCAGGGGGACAATGCCGAGGCGGCCGCCGGCGTCGACGAAGAAGACCTCGGTGCCTGCCACAGCGAGAGCCAGGATGGCTGCGGCGCCGGTGGTCCCAGTGACGAGGCGGGTCAGTTCGCCGGCTTCGTTGACGACGTTGACGCTGCCCGAGTCGTCGCCGACGACGAAGCGGCCATCGCCGATGGCTGTGGCGGCGCGGGCGGCACAGCCCAGCTGGACCGAGGCCTTGGGCTTGTTCGACTGCCAGTCGTACAGGGAGAGCGCCGAGTCACCGCGGGTCCGCTCGCCCACGACGAGGAGCAGGCGCGCGTCGGCGGCGAGGGCGCGGGGAAGTTCAGCGTGGCCGATGAAGTTGGGCATGGGTCACTCCGCCGCGACGGCGCTGGCCGGTGAAGTCAAGTGGGGGCGGCCGTGGACGGCGTCGATGGCGCACAGGGCCTGCAAGCAGCTCTGCCATTCGCCGCGGGCCAGGGAGCCCGTCATCTCTTCAAGCAGGGGCCTGACGGCGGTGGCGAAGGTGACGTCCTCGACGGCGAGGTCGCGCACGATCTCGACCACGCGGCGCTTGGCCAACGACGACGAGATACGGCGGATGGTTTCGCCTTCCTTGGCCTCCATCGAGCGGCCGGGGGGCAGGGCGAACAGCACCCGTCGCAGGAAGGCGCGCAGGGCGATGACGTCGTCGAAGGCGCCGACCTCACCGCTGTGGACGGCGGCGTCGAGGGTTGACACCCGTGGTTTCCACGATTGCGGGAACGAACGGGGGCGGTGCTTCTCCCAGAGGATGCGCACCGCAAACAGGCGCACCTCACGGTCGGCCGACGTCATCAGCCAAGCCAGCCGCTCTTGGCCGCCCAGGCGACTGTAATGGCGGCGGATGAGCTCCATGCCCGCCTCGCGCACGGCGCGTCGACGGCTCTCGGTGAGCGGGAAGATGGTCTCGGGGCGCAGCTCGTCGAGGGTGCAGGTGCAGGCGGGATCCGCAGCAGGGTCGCCAGCCTTGAGCATGGCGTCCAGGGCCAGGCGGCGGACGTCGACGGCGTCGGTGTCGGCGATCTCGCCAATGCGGGAGAGGGTGCCCCAGCGGCGCAATTCGCTGCGGGCGATGGTGACCGCGAAGCGTCGCACGTCCTCGCGGACGTCGCGCAACGCGGGCCACAGCCGCTCGCTGGTGTAGGCGGTGCGCTTGAGTTGGGGCTTGAGGCCGATGAGCTTGGCCTCGGGCTGTTGCTCGCCCAGGTCTGGATGGTGGCAGCGCAGATAGGTCTGGGCGAAGGCGCGCAGGGCGGGGGCCTCTGACGGCGACAACGCCAACTCAAACAGGCGGGCGACGCCGCGGTCGGCGTTGCCGTCGGCGAAGTCTGCCGGGGCCATGTGCTCAAGGAGCGTGCGGTTGGCGAATTCTTGCAGCGACGCGTCTTTGCGCTTGGCCAACGACAGCAGCCAGGGGATGCCCAGCGCGGTGGGCTTCACCAGGTGTCGGTTGGCGAGAATCTTCAGGGCCGATTCCTGCAAATCGCTGTCGAACAGGAAGCCCTTCACGCGCTCGATGTCGAGGCCGGGAAAGCCCTTGCTGTCCTCCAGCCAATCGCCCAACTCGCTGGCCATCACGTTCTTGCGACGAACGAGCAGGTCGAGGAGCCAGTCAGCCCCGATGTCTTCGGGGCGCAGCTTTTTGAGGGCCGCCACGGCGGTGTCGGCGAAGCCATAGGCGTCTTCCAGCCGGTCGTCGTCGAGGACGCGGCGCCACTGGGCCGCCGTCAGGGCGTGTTTCTTGTCGAGCTTCTGAAACAGCTCCGTACCGCCGTTGTCGTCGTCGTAGGCGAGGTCTGCCAGCAGCTGTTCGCCGAGCTCGGCCAGGCTGAACTGCTCGAGCAGGGCCTTTTCGGCGAAGCTCTTGAGGGACGACACCGCCAGCAGTTTGACGAGGAGGGCGGGGCCGAGATCGCGCGGGGGCAGCGCCGTCAGGACCTCGGCGGCGATGGTCTGGGCCTCTTTGGATTCGCTGGCAATCTCAACAAGGGTGGACGGTTTGACGGCGTCCTTGCGGCCGCGGACAAACGCCATGGCCCAGGCCCGGGCCTCTTTCGACGACGACACGAGCAAGCGGGTGCAGGGGTCGGCCAGGCCCATGGTCACGAGGGCCGCCGGCGTCACCGACGGCGCCAGCTTGGTGACGTCGACGAAGACCTCGTGGCGTTGCTCGTTGCTGTCGGCAAGCAAGCTCTTGAGCCAGGACGGATCGGGAGCCTTGGTGGCGTCGGGATGGAGCTTCTTCAGCGCCGCCCAGGCGGCCTTGACGGGGCTCGTATCGCGGGCGCCCTGGACGATGAGCAGCAGGGGGCCCGGGCTCTTGGACCAGCTTTCCGTGAGGGCCTTGGCCATCCCGCGGCCCTTGCCCAGGCTGTCCATGATCTTGTTCGACGTCGGCGACCAGCTGCGGCTGCGCAGCAGGAACTCTGCCGACCACCACGGGAAGAGCTCGGGCAGGGCCCGGCCGAGGTCCCGCAGGAAGCGCCAGGCACGCTTGGACAAGTAGGTGCGGGTGGCCCCAGACACCGTGCCGCGGGCGCCGCGGGCCATGGCGTGGATGGTGGCCCAGGTCAGGACGTCGTGGCTGTCCTCGGCGAGCTTGGCGATGCGCTTGATCGCGCCAAAGAAGCCGTAGTCCCAGGGCACTTCCTCGACGAGGCGCAGCACCATGGCCTGGCTGCGGGGCTCGCCACGATGGTAGAGGGCGACGACGACGTCAGCGACCTTGAAGCGCTCGGGCAGCGGCGCCGGTTGGGTCAAGAACGTGCGCCACACCTCGGTGGAGGCCTTGATGCGCTCGCTCTTGCGCCGCTTGCGCCGGGCCACGTTCAGCCGACGCTGAAGCTCGTCGGTGGTGATGGTGCCCGCCGGCGGGTCCTTCACGACGGGGTCGGGCTGGCCGAGGAACCGCTTCAGCAACGCCGGTGCGTCGACGTCGCCAGCGTTCAACGCCCGCTCGATGTCGGCGAAGGAGAGCTGGCTGCTCGTGTCTTCCTGGTCGGTGGCCATCGAGGGCTCCTCGTCGGGACGGTTCAGAGTCGGAATGCTTCAGGCGGCCAGGCGGGCGCAGCGGCGGGCGACGACGACGTCACCCTCGCTCCCGAGCGACGCCAACAGTTTGGGCATGGAGCTGCCGGTCCGGGCCAGCTGGGCATCCATGAACGGACGCAGGGCCGTCAGGCGGCGGGTGGCGTCGTCGTCGCTGACGTCTCGGTCCGTCAGGGCCCGGCCCACGCGAAACGCGAGTTCGTCGTCGTCAAGGCTGGAACGAACGGCCAGCAGGACCCGCAGGGCGGGGGCTGCGGGTCCCGTCGGCGCCTGCCACCGCTGCAGGGCGGCAGTGAAGGCCTGCACCGGCAGAATCTCCAACAGTCCGAAGGTCGTCGACAGTGACAACGACGGCGACGCCAGCACCGCGACACAGGCCCGGTCAATGGCCGCAGCCAGCGGCGCGGCGGTCTTGAGGTCGACGCCAGCGGCGCGGCGCAGGGCCCGGCGGGCCTCCTTGGCGGCAAGCTGACGACGCCACGAACGACCGGAAACGGCGCGGACCACGGCGTCGGTGGCGGTGGCGGCGGCGGCCACGAGGGCGGGGTCGACGACGGCGACGACATCGGCGGCGTCGGACTGGCCGGGACGGGGGGGCAGGGTCAGCACCTTGGTGGAGGCCGCTGCCGCACCTTTGGGAGCGCCTGCTCCCTTGGCCGGGATGTCGCCGGCGTCGACCTCGACGTAGCCCTCTTTGAGCTTCTCGGCGACCTTCTTGTCGTGCTCCTTCTGGGCTTCGGCGGCGGTGTCGAAGGTCTTTTCCTTGCGTTGCCCGTCGGTGCCAAGGCGCCCGTAGACGATGGTGAAGACTTCGCCGTCGACGGCGCAGGTCCAGAATTTCGCGCTTGTGCCACCGACGAATTCGAAGCGACGCATGGGATCTCCATCGCGAAAACCGAACAGCGCCGCTGGAGTCGCCCACCGGGTCCGGTGGTGTCAAGCTGCGCACGTCACACCCGGTACCGATTTTGGCCAGGAACGCGGTAGCGTGCGCTGAAACCGACGTCGTCAATGGAGCACCTGTGCCTGATCTCGCCGATGGAGAAGTCGCCCACGTCAAGGGCTCGGCCAAAGACCCCTACGAGTTGAAGAACACCGGCGGGGTGTATTCGTGCTCCTGCCCCGCCTGGCGCAACGCCGGTGGCCCCATCGACCGCCGGACCTGCAAGCACCTCAAGGGGTATCGCGGCGTCGATGCCGAAGCGGCGCGGCTTGGCGCCGAGGTCTCGGCCCTTGGTGCGACGACGGTGAAGAAGGCCCCCAAGCCAAAAGCTGTCGCCGCTGACGGCGACGACGACGGTGTCGATGAAGCCGTCGACGGCGACGCCCCCCCCGTTCTGCTGGCCCACAAATGGGAGGGCGACGTCGACCTCACGGGCTGGTGGCTGAGCGAGAAGCTCGACGGCGTTCGGGCCTATTGGGATGGCACCCGCTTTGTCTCGCGCCTGGGCAATGCGTTCATCGCGCCCCAATGGTTCACGGCCAGCTTGCCCAAGCATCCCCTCGACGGCGAACTGTGGGTGGGGCGCAAGGAGTTCCAGAAGTGCGTGTCCATCGTGCGTCGCCAGGACGCCGGCGACGCCTGGCGCGAGGTGCGGTTTCTGGTGTTTGATGCCCCGCATCTCGAGCTGCCGTTTGAGGGTCGGGTGGAAGCCCTCAACGCGCTGTTTGGCGGCGGGACCCATCCCCACGCCGAAGCCCACATCCACGTGCAGTGCCTGGGTCTTGAGCACCTCCGCACGGAGTTGGCTCGCGTCGAAAGCCTCGGGGGTGAGGGGCTGATGTTGCGCCAGCCAGGCAGCCTCTATGAAACCGGGCGGAGTACGACGCTGCTCAAGGTCAAGACCTTCCACGACGCCGAGGGGCGGGTGGTTGGGCACGAGCCCGGCAAGGGCAAGCACAAGGGTCGCCTGGGGGCGGTCGTCGTCGAGATGGACAACGGCATTCGCTTCAACGTCGGTACCGGCTTCTCCGACAAGGAGCGCGAGGACCCTCCACCCATCGGCACCATCATCACCTACCGCTACCAGGAACTCAGCAAAGACGGTGTCCCCCGTTTCCCCACCTGGGTGGGCCTGGCCATCGACAAGGCGTCCCCGACGGCGGCCTCGTCCAAGACGCTGCCAGCGTCGCAGCCTGCGGTGTCAGCACCGGTCATGGTGACACCGAAGGCCCCGGTCGCGCCTCCCACGCCTCCCGCGCCCATGCCGGCGTCGTCGTCGGCGACGGCCCGTCGATTTGTCATGGGCCAGGATGGCGCCGACAAATTCTGGGAGATCGACGTCGTCGGCGCCGCCCACACTGTTCGCTTTGGCAAGGTTGGCAGCACCGGGCAGGAACGCACCAAGACGTTCCCATCCGCCGCTGCTGCCGCCGCCGATGCCGCTCGCCTCGTCGCCGAAAAGACCGGGACGGGCTACAGACCAGCCTGACGCCCAGTTCGCTTCCTGGCTCGCTCCGTTCGTTTCTGTCGAGGTCCCCATGACTGGTTCATCCCTCACGCTGTCCGCTCATCCCACCCGTCCCCGCCTGGGGGGCCCGCTGCTGCTCGTGGTCCTCGACGGCGTCGGCCTCGGCGCTGGCGATGCCTGGGACGCGGTCGCCCAGGCCGACATGCCCCGTCTCCGGCACTTGATGGCGTCACCGGGGCGCTTCTTGAAGTTGAAGGCCCATGGCACGGCGGTCGGGCTGCCCACCGACGACGACATGGGGAACTCCGAGGTCGGCCACAACGCCCTTGGGTCGGGTCGCGTCGTGCAGCAGGGGGCGTCTCTCGTCGACGACGCGCTGGCGTCGGGAGCGTTGTTTGAAGGGGTGGGCTGGGGCCGGGTGCAGTCCCGCATCGACAGCGGCGGCACACTGCACGTCATTGGTTTGCTGTCCAACGGCGGCGTGCATTCCCGGCTCGACCAAATCCTCGGCATCATCGAGGGGGCCGCCGCTCGCGGCGCCAAACAGATTCGCCTGCACGTGTTGCTCGACGGTCGCGATGTCCCCGATGGCAGCTCCAATGGCTTTCTGGCGGAAGTGGCTGCGGTGGCGACGACGCTGCAGGCCCGGGGCGTGACCCTGTTGGTGGCGTCGGGTGGCGGGCGCATGTTTGTCACGATGGATCGCTACGAGAGCGACTGGTCCATCGTTGAGCGGGGCTGGAAGGCCCATGTGCTCGGCGAGGGCCCGGCCTTTCCGTCGGCCTCGGCGGCAATTGCGGCCGCCCGTGCCCAACCGGGAGGCTGCTCCGACCAGCATCTGCCGCCGTTTGTCGTCGTCGACGTTGCGGGGAAACCAGTGGGGGCCATCGTTGACGGCGACGCGGTGATCTTCGCCAACTTCCGCGGTGATCGGGCGCTGCAGATGTCGCGCGCCTTCGAGGAAGAAACCTTCACCCCCTTCGATCGCAAGCGTCGGCCCGACGTGGTCTACGCCGGCCTCATGGAGTACGACGGCGACCTCCACATCCCAAAGACCTACCTGGTGGCGCCACCGCTCATCGACGGCACCAGCGGCGAATATCTGGCGGCGGCGGGGCTGCGCACCTTCGCGTGCAGCGAAACCCAGAAGTTCGGCCACGTCACCTACTTCTGGAATGGCAATCGCTCGGGCAAGTTCGACGATGTCCGCGAAACCTATCTGGAGGTGCCCTCCAACCTGCCGCCATTTGAGGAACGGCCAGCCATGAAGGCCCTTGAAGTCGCCGCCGCCGCCGCCGAAGCGCTGGCCTCGGGGCGCTACGACATCGTGCGCGTCAACCTGGCCAACGGCGACATGGTGGGCCACACAGGTGACCTCGCGGCAACCATCGCCTCCTGTGCGGCCGCCGACGTCGCCCTGGGGGTCATGCTTGACGCGGTCGAAGCCGCTGGCGGCGCCTTCATCGTCACCGCCGACCACGGCAACGCCGACGACATGGCCCAGCGCGACAAGAAGGGGCAGCCCCTCCGCGATGCCGCCGGCAAGGTCCTGGCGCGCACCAGCCACACCCTGGCACCGGTGCCGTTCTGTATCGGCGGTCCAGGGCTTCTTCCAGGGACAGTGTTGCGCAACGATGTCCCGACGCCGGGCCTCGCCAACGTGGCCGCAACCGAAATCGAGTTGCTCGGCTTTCAGGCGCCGACGAACTTCGAGCCGTCGTTGCTTCAGCCGACCTGAGCCCCACGCTGCTCGGCAACGAAGCGGGGCAGGGTGACCACAAAGCGGGTGCCGCTGCCTTCGGTGCTCTCGACGACGACGGCGCCGCCATGGGTGTCGACGACGGCCTTGACGATGGCAAGGCCGAGGCCTGAGCCCTGGCCGACGAAACTCTGATTGGGTACCTGGAAAAAGGGTTCAAAGACCCGCGACAGGGCCGTGGCGGGGACGCCGATGCCGCTGTCTTGCACCACCAGGGCGACGGCGTTTTGGCCGCGGGCGCTGATGCTCAGGGTGATGGTGCCGCCGTCGGGCGTGAACTTCAGGGCATTGTCGACGAGGTTCTGCACGAGTTGCCCCAGCCGGTCGACGTCGCCGGCGACGACGAGATCCTGGTCATCCAATGCAAGGCGCATCGACACGCCCTTGCTGGCGGCGCGCGAAGAGAATCCGTCGATGATCATGCGGGCCAGGGAGAGAAGGTCCACCGGGTCTTGTGGGGCACCCCGCTGTTTGAGCCGCGCAAGGTCGAGCAGGTTGGTGCACATCGACGTCAACCGGTCTTCCTGACGTCCAATCGCCTGCAGGAACATCTTGAGGTCGTCCTTGTCCATGCTGCCAAGGTCCCGCAGCACCGTCTGGACGTTCTGGCGGATGATGGCGAGGGGCGAACGGAAGTCGTGGCTGACGCTGGCGACCAGCTCATCCTTGCGCTGATTGAGTTGGGCCAACTCATCGTTCTTCTGGGCGAGCTCGGCGGTACGGGCCTGCACCCGGGCTTCCAGCTCCAGGTTCAACCGCTCAACGGCCTCAAAGGCCAGCGTCGACACGAGGGCTGCCGCCAACGGTCCCGCGAGGGAGCCGACGAAGGCAACGTCGGTGCCCTCATAGGGTTTTCCATCGCTGCGCTCGCCGACGACCAAGAGGCCGACGGGTTCACCAGCCACTGCCAGGCGCACGATGATGGCGGCCTCGCCCGTGGCATCACCAAAGACCATGGGCGCGGGCTGTTCGTCGTCGCAGACCTGGGGCTCGCTGTATTCGAGGGTCTGCAAGACCTCGCCCTCCACGGGGATGGGACGTCGCTTGGACAGCAACGGCACCAGCCGCGCCACGCCCTCTTGAGATGCATCGAGGCGCCAGACCTCCAACGACAGGGGTCGGATCGAACGGCGCGTGACCTGGAGCAACTCGGCCACCACGTCGTCGAGACGATTGGATGTCGACGCCTTGGCCGTGAACGACGCCGCCAGGCGGCCAGCGTCGTAGGTGGTCTGGCGCAGCAGGTTCTCGACGTGGGACTGGATGCGGTGGGTCACGGGGGCCGCCACCGCAAACAACACCGCTGCCAACGCCACCATGGCCGAGGCGTCGTCGAGCTTCAGGGTGGTGACGGCGCCCCACAAGACAAAGCCCAGGACCACGCCGACGGCGGCCGCGACGGTGAAGCCGCCCACCAGGCGGCGGGCGGTGTCGTTGAGGCGGAGCAAGTCGTGGCGCACGATGGCATCCGCCGTCGACAACGGCACCAGCAACAAGAAGGCATTCCAGATCTGCGACATGGGCCAGAGCTGCAGCACATGCCCGCAAAACAGATTGATGATCGGGATGCCGGCGCCGACGGGCCAGGCCCACAGGATCTGGCGGATGCGGGCTCGACGACGGGGAGAGCGCCCCCGACGATAGGCCAGCACCAATAAGGCAAAGCAGGCGAACGTGCACAGGGCCAACCACGAATAGAAGACGTTGTCGATGACGGCGTAGCGGGCCCGCTCACTGCCGACCTGCAGCATCAGGCTGGAGACTCCTGCGCTGATGACGAGGCCGACGAGCGACGCGACGACGATCCGCAGCTGAACCCGTTGTCGTCGTGGGCGGTGCTCCTCGACGAAGCCGGGCTCACCTGGTTCGGGTCTCCCTTCCAGGAGCCGGGTTCCCTCGGTCTTGGTGTAGGCCCGTGTGATCACCGAGACGAGAATGAAGCCCAGCACGCCCAGAAACGGCGCGACCGCCGGAAAAAGGGGAGGCAAGCGCCACAGGACGGTCATGTCGACGACGGACACCATCACGATGCCGAGGGCCGCGAAGAACAGGAAAAAGGTCCAGGCCTCGGGCGTGCCCACCCGCAAGCCATAGAGCAGGATGGCGACGACGATGAAGATCAGGCCCAGCAGCGCGTGCATGGTGTGGCTGCGAATGAGATCGCTCGGGGTGAACAGCCGCGTCTGCAGTTCCACAAAGCGCTCCGAGCCATCGAGGCCCACCACCTGGTAGACGGCGCTCTCGCCGACGGGGCGGTCCAGGGCCCGTGCCATGATGTCGTCCTTGTGAAAGACGAGTTCGCCGTCGACGGCGACAATGCGGTCCCACATCCGGAAGCCGGCGCGTCCACCGCCCCATGATGAGAGCCCCACGGGGTTCACGAGCCCCTCCTCAATGAGTGACAAGCCGGGAAACGGCTTGTCCACGAGGCGGAACACTCCCAGGGCGGTGACGACCCCGGCATACAGGCAGGCCGTTGCCAGCAGCACAAAGACAAGGTGGGAGAGCAGTCGCACGTCGGCAGTCTACGGTTTTCACACCGGACGCACAGACCCTGCTGGCTTGCTATGTGGCGGGGGTGTTGCGTGCAGCCCCTCCCCGTCGGCCAGTCTTTGGCGCCGTCATGTTGTGTTTGGCTGCCATCTGCTGGGGTCTGGGCTTCTACGCCCAGCGCGTCTCCATCGTGGAGATCTCGCCGCTGACCTCGACGGCGGCGCGCTTTCTCATCGCCGCGCCGGCGGCGGTGGCGGGTTTGGTGTGGTGTGCGCGCCAGGGGATCCGGATTCCGTGGCGAGCCGGGTCGGTCTTGGGCGTGCTCCTCTACATCGCGTTCGCGATGCAGACCGTGGCGATGCAGTACACGCCGGTCAGCCGGGTGGCCCTGCTGACGGGCCTGTACGTCGTGTTCACGCCGATGCTGCAGCCCTTCTTCAAGCTCGGGCGACCGACCCCGGTCCAGGTGGTGGCGGCCATTGTCGCCGTGCTTGGGACCCTGTTGCTGGTCGGTGTCATCGGCAACGACACGGCGACGTCGACGCCACCCAACATCGGCGACGCCCTGACCCTCGGGATGGCCATCATCTGCGCGGTGATGGTGCTGCTCATCGGGCGGTGGACCCACGAACACCCGGTGGCCTTGAACGCCGTGCAGATCGCCGTGATGTGCGTCGTGTCAGTGGTTGTCACCGGCGCTGTCGAGGGTTCAGCGGCGTTGGCGGTGTTGTCGACGTCGTTCACAACGTGGGCAAGCCTCGTGTACCTGGCGGTCTTTTCGACCATCGCGGCGTTCACGTTGCAGATGGTGGGGCAGCGGCATCTGTCCCCGGCGCCCGCCAGTGTCATCATGTTGTTGGAAACCCCGGTTGGGGTGGTCGCGGCCGTGCTGTTGTTGGGCGAGGCCATGGCCGGCCTGCAGTGGCTTGGGGCCATCATCGCTCTGGTGGCTGTCGTCGTCTCTGTCGTCGGTGAGCACCGCCGTGGACTGTGAGAGATCCGTGCGACCGTCACAGCAGCATCGCTTGAACCGTAGGGATCGGTGATGGCGTCGAATTCCTCCACCGCCGACGACCCCACCGATGAGGTGCTCATGGACCGCTATTGCGCCGGCGATACCGTGGCCTTCACCGCGCTGTTCCGCCGCTACCACCGGCGGCTGGTGCGCTTTGTGACCCCGTATGTTGGTCCAGGTCACGCCGAGGACTGCGCCCAGCTCACCTTCATGAAGGTCCATGTGTCGCGCGCCACATTCCGCGCCGGAGCCAAGGTCGCGCCGTGGTTCTTCACCATCGCCAGGAACCAGGCCCTGGACCACCTGCGCTCGGCACCGCGCCGACGCGAACTCAGCGACGGTGGTGACAAGGCAAGCCTCGTCGGCGTCGACGCCCCCGGTCGCGACCCCGGGCTGAACGCGGGTGTGCGCACGGCGTTGTCGGCGCTGCCCGCCGACCAGCGCGATGTGGTGACCCTCCATTGGCTTGGTGGCCTGAGTTTCCCCGAGGTGGCCGTCGTCGTCGGCGCCAGCCATGAGGCTGTTCGGGCGCGGGCCCACCGTGCGTACGGTGCACTGCGTCAGGAACTTGGTCCTCTCGCCGCTGAACTGCAGCTGCCGGGAGGTGGCCCATGAACCCACAGGATGATTCGCCCGCCGGCCCTGCGTACGACGCGATTCTCAAGGACCTCGAGACCGGCCAGGGGGCCTGGCGCCGTCGCCCGCTGGTGCTGCGGCTCCTGATGGTGGGCCTGCCAATGGTTTTGTTTGTGGGGATGGCGTTCGTGGGGCTGTCAGCCTTGCGCGGCATGTCGACGTCGGTGGTGGTGGCGGCCCTGGCCGGGGCCCTCGCCCTCGTCGGGATCATGGCGGCTCCCCAATGGCCTGGCCTCGGTGAGCGGTTCGCCCAGCTGGCCACCGCTGTTGGCGTGGTCGCTTTCGGGGTTGAACTGGCAGGGATTGCGCTGGGCGACGGCGACCTGGGGGCCGGCTGCCTGTCGATCACGGCGGTGGTGGCGTTGCTGTCAGCGGGAGCGACCATGGCCGTGTTGGCCAGCACCGGACTGCCGTTGCGGGGGTGGCACCGCGTGGGGTTGTCGGTGGCCGGTGTCCTCGGGGCCTGCACCGCGGTGTGGCACCACTGCCCCAGCGACCGGCTCCTGCACGTCCTCGTCAGCCATGCCCTGGGCCCACTGGCCGTCCTGGCCCTCATCGTCGTCGTTGCCAGTCATTGGCGTCGGGCGCCCGCGCCGTGACCTGATCGATGGCGTTGGACTATGGTGCAGGGGTGCGCCTCCAAACCCGGCTGAACTCCATTGTTGCCTGCGTCGTCGTCGCCTCCGCGCTGACGGCGTGTGGGCGGTCTGCCGAGGCTGTGGTTGGCTGTCCCGCGCCCGGCGACGAGTGCGCCGTGGTCCTTGAGCAACAGGCGGGCATCGAGGCCGTCTATGCCGCCGCCGCCGTCGACGGTGACGCCGCCGCTGCTGCCGTTCGTGCTGAGAGCGGAGCCTGCATACAGGCGCTGGTGGCGCGATCCCTTGAGCTCGGCTGCGTCGCCCCCTGCGGCGAACTGTGCCGCTTGCACCCGTGCCCCATCCTGTCCGCCGAGGGTGCCGTCGTCGTCGGCGACACGGCCTGCGTCGACCGCTGCGCCGAGGTCAGCGCCGACGTCGCCGTGGCCCAGACCCTTGGCGTGGCCATCGACCGGGCTGCGGAAGAGCCCGGCCTGTGCACCTGCCGGGGCTGCGCCAGCCCCGACGACGCCCTCTGCACCCAGCTCTTCGACTGCGCCGCCCCCTGAGCCAAGCGCTTCGCGGTTGAGTCGTCATGCCAGTATCCGCTGGCGCGGTTGCCTCAGGGCTTCTTGGGTTCGTCGATGCGTGTCCCCTGCACCTTGGCCTTGAACGGGCGGTAGTTCGGTGACGCCGTGACCGGCGTCGTGGCGATGCCCCGTTGCTCCAGGGCCTTCAGGGCTTCGAGTGCGGCCTCCAGTCGGCTCGCGTTTTCCTTCTCGTGCTCAATGCTCGAGGCGAGGCCCTTCACCAGGGGCAGCAGGCTCGCTTCGATGAGCACCGTCTGCAGGCGCACCAGGTCCGTGATCCCCTGGGGCGGCGGGTTCTCGACGGTGATCCCCACTTGCATCTCGCCAAGGGCAGAGGTGACGCGTTCCAGCGCTGTCAGCATCGCGGGGTCGCTGGCCTGGGACACCCGTGCCCGCTCATCGGCCCGACGTTCGTCGATGCTGCGCTCCTTCACCCGCGCCTGCTCCTTGGCTTGCTGCCAGGCCAGGCTCTCGCTGCGCAGGCGATCAAGCTCCGACGCCACCGTCGTCAGCGGCGGCGTCAGGGCCTGGGCCATCGTCGTCGACAGCGCGCCCGGCAGCGTTTGCCCCAGCGATGACGACAACGAGGCACCGAGGGCTGACGGCATCGTCGACGACATCGCCAACGACAGCGCCTTCTCCAATTGGCCAAGGGCCGTTTGCAGGCCCCGTGCTCCCTCCGTCGACGTTTGCCGCCAGGCCGTGTGCAGGGATGTGGCCGCCTGCTGGATCGCGTCGGCGGTGCGCAGGGCCATGGCATCCTGACGGCTGACGTCGTCGGCGCGATGCTGGGCGGCGGCCTCGTGGCCGTGTTGGGCAGACGCCAACTGGGCCTGAGCGGCATCGTTGATGCTCGAGGCGATGCCTTCCACCCGCTGGGTCAAGGTGGCCAGGGTGCCAGCGACCCGGGTGGCGGGGTCGTTGCTGTCGCCCTGCAGCTGCAACCGCTCGAAGTTTTTGCGGATATCGGCCCAGCGCGCCGCTTGCTCCGGCGTCAAGCGCCCCCGCAGCTCGGCGAGCTTCAGCAGGTTCGCCTCGGCACCCGACGTCAGGGTCTGGCTCTCACCCCGGTAGTGGTCGTCGACGAGGCGCTCGAGTTCGTCGGGCGTCATCACCGACACCACGCCGGCGGCGAGCTTCGCCATGTTGCGATAGCTGCCCTGGAGCTTGAAGGGCGGCTCCGTGCGAAAGCGCTCGTCGACAGCGGCGCTTTGGATGTAGCTCGCGTTGACCTTGATCAACACCGACTGCACCTGCAGCAGCATCTTCAGGACCCGCACGATCTCGTCGATCTCGGCCCCTGAATACCCGTGCTTGAGATCGGTGGTGGCGACCGGCTCTCCCTGCGCCAGCCGCAGCAGCAGATGCACATCGGCAGGCTCACGCCCCGCCAACGGTTGCGTCGTCGTGTTGGCCGTCAGGGCATTCTCGACGAAGGACAGGGCAAAGAGGTCGCCACGGCCACCCGTGATGTCGCCGAGGTTGTAGGTGTCGGCGCGGTTGGCGAGCATGTCGGGGATGCGGAACTTGTCGCCAGTCTCTGTGTACGGGTTGCCCGCCATGCAGACGACGAAGCGCTTGCCGCGCAGGTCGTAGGTGCGGGTCTTGCCGCGCCAGACGCCTTCGACGCGGCGGGTGCCGTCACAGAGGGAGATGAATTTCTGCAGGAATTCCGGGGAGGTATGTTGAATGTCGTCAATGAGCACCAGCACGTTGTTGCCGAGCTCAAAGGCGAAGTTGAGCTTCTCGACCTCTTGCCGCGAGGTCGCATCGGGCGCTTCGGCGGGATCCAACGACGTCACCGAATGCCCGAGGGATGGGCCATTGACCTTGACGTAGAACAGGCCGAGCCGCTGGGCGACGTATTCCATCAGCGTCGTCTTGCCGTAGCCGGGGGGCGAGATGAGCAACAGCATGCCCATCAGGTCCGCCCGCTTCTTGTCGCCGGCGGCCCCCATCTGCTTGGCAAGGTTGTTGCCCACCAGGTGCAGGTACACCTCGTTGATCAAGCGGTTGCGCACGAAGCTCGACAGCACCTTGGGCTGGAACTCGGCGATGCGCAGGGCGCGACGACGCTCTTCGATGACCTCGTGGCGCCGGGCTTTCAGCCGCAGAAATCGGGGCACCCGTTGGGACGCAAAGCGGCGCAGCCGGGGCAGGACCTCGTCGAGCCGCACATCCATGGTGCGGTCGACAATCCGTGGATGGGCCGAGAACAGCCCGCTGACGGGCAGCGATGACTGCGACGCCGACACCACCCGGCGCACCCGTCCCCGGGTGATGATGTGGACGGCGGCTTCCAGCAGGGCCGGCCTGGCCCGACCGATGGGGCTGGCGGATTCGACATCGTCGACGACGGATCGAAGCCAGGCGAGGGCCAGGGCAAGGCCCTCGGCCACGTCGTCCTTGAGGCCCTTGAGGTCCGCTTCGAAGCTGTCGCGCTCCCCCGCCTTGTCGAGGGTGCCAAACAGCTCATCACACAGGAGCCCGGCATCGCTCGACAACAGCAGCTCGGGTTCGCCGGCGCCGTGACCAATCTCATCCACCAGGGCGGTGGCGGCGGCGCGGCTGTCGTCGTCGTCGAGGACCACGACGTCGCCCGTCAGGGTCGGCAAACGGTCGGCCATCGACGTCGCCAGGGCCTGCACGCGCTCGCGGGCGGCCACACTCTCGGGGAAGCGGGCGAGCAAGCGAGCGGTGCCACGCACCCGGGCGGTGATGGCTCCACGGTCTTCGTCGTCGAGGAATGCCCAGAACAGGGCGGCCAGGGCCCGGGCCCTCGGGCTGTGGGAGAGCTTGCCCGCCTGGCGACGCAGGTTCAGCAGGGTGTCGAGGATGGCGGTGGCATCGCTGTCGTGGACGCCGCGCTCGTAGCCTTCGTCGTAGCGGGACCGGGCGACGTTGGCGACAATGGCCAGCAAGCCGCCTTCCTTCAGGCGGGCCTCTTCCAGGTTCTCGAGGCTTGGGGCGTCAGGGACCGCATCAAGGGCCGCGAACAGCACGCTGGCGGCGAGATACTCCGCGCGAGCGACGCTGCCGTCTTCAGAGACGAGGGTGTCGTCCCACAAATCGCGCAGTTCATTCATGACGTCGTCCTCGACGTCTTCGAAGTACTCGGTGCCTGTCAGGTGCAGGGACAGTTTGGTGGCGCCGTCGCGCCCCGGTCGAGGGAGCATCGTGAGGTCGAAGGCCTGCTTGTTGACGGCGAACTGGTGTTGGCCAAGCTGGATGAGGTCGCCACCGCCTTTGTAGATGTCGACCTTGTCGCGGAGGGTGCGGGTGGCGTCTTCGCGGGTGGCCTTGAGCCGCGCCAACACCTCCTCGGACTTCATGCTGTCGCCGAGCGCGAGCAGCTCACGGGCGATGGTGCGGCATTTGTCGACCATCGGATCGGCGGCGAAGGCGCTGTTGAGTTCGTCGATGGTTTTCATCGACGCGGTTCGCCGTTTGACGCCGTCGAGAATGCGCTCCGCCGACGCCAGCAGGTTCTGGGCCCGCCGGTTGCGCTCGTCCAGCAGCTGCTGCTTGCGGGTGTTGAGGACCTCGAAGACCTCTTCACGCTTGGTCGTCAGCTCGACGAGGAAGTCCGAGAATTCCGCGAAGCGTCCCTCGAGTTCTTCGATGGCCACCAACAGGCGGGCCAGCTCCTGGTCGGTGCGCTCGGGGGTGTCGCACAGCGACAGGGCGCTCTCGATGCCCGACCCGAGGAGCCGCATCTGGGCGGCGAATTCCGATGAGCCTTCGCTGAGCAGCAGCTTCTTGCGCTGGGCCTCAAGGACCGCCCGTCCGCGGTTGAGCTTCGAGAGCATCGCGGCGATGCCTTCGAGGATGGCGGTGCGGGCGTTGGCATCGTCGATCTTGAGTTGGCCCGTGATCTCGGTCAGCAGCTGCAGCCCCTGGGTGGACTGGGCGAGCTCTTCAACCAACGTGGCGACGTCGCCAGCGCGGGTGGCTTCGGCGGCCCGGGCCATGACGTCGTCGTGCTGCTTTTCGTAGGGCGCCAGGGCCCCTTCGCCCATCAAGAACCGGCCCGCCCGCTCGGTCACCTCGTCGAAGCGCTCGGCGCAGGCCTTCTCGAGCTGTTCGACCCTGGCGACGTCGATGTAGCGCTCCTCCTTGAGGGTGATGAGGTGCCCGCGCTGGCCGCGGAGCCGCCCCATCAACTGGACGAACGGATCGATCGACGAGAACGAGTCGAGGCGCAGGTCGAGAAAGATGGCCTTCTGGGCTTCCTCGGCCTTGCGCAGGGCCTCGACGGCGGCGGCCTGGATGGCCAGCACCTTCTCGAATTCGTCGATGACGAGTTCGCTGGTCTTGTGGACCTCGCCAAGGGTCGTGCGCAGGTCGTGGGCCTCGTCCTGGTTGGCGAGCCACGGATAGGCGTCGAGGACCTTGACCGTTTGCGTGATGAGGTCTTCGTAGTTGCGCAGCGTCGGGCGGCTGGAGCCGATCATCCGCCGGATGGTCTGCACGTCGGAGATGGCCCGCACCGCCTCGGGATTGCCGGTCTTCAGCAGCAGTGACCCTTGAAACTTCGACGTCGAGCGCAGCCGCATCGACACTTCCGGCGACAAAAACGGCGTCTGCCAGATGCGCACCGGATGCAGGCGGGTCGGCTCGTCGCTCTCGGCGCGAAAGGCCACCAGGGTGCCGTCGTCGTACAGCGACCACCCGTGACACACGATGGGCGCGCTCACCTCTTTGTCGATGAGGTTGTAGGGCAGCAAGATCCGGCGGCCTGTTTTGCTGTCGTAAAAGACGTACATGACGTCTTCGCCGTTGTCGGACTTGATCGCGCGGTAAAACGTCGACGACTGGGCGCCGTCGACGTCAAAGGTCTTCACTTCGCCGGTCGTGAGCGCAAAGCCGCCGGGGAAGATGATGCCGTGGTCTTCGGGGAGCTCGACACAGCTGCCGGCGATGGCGTCAATGCGCACGCAGTCTTTGGTGCGGGAGTTGAAGACGATGTGCCGCCAGGTGCTCTCGCGAAACGGCAGAATCCGCATCAGGATCAAGGAACCGACGCGGGCGAAGTAGAACTGGGCGTCGTCGAGACTCTGGTTCTTGTCTTCGACGGGTTCGCTGAAGATGCCCCGGCCCACGGCGGTGTTGTTCTCGACCTTGATGGTGAGGTCGCCGCCCATGGTCTCGACGAAGACCTCGTTCAAGATGTTGACGTGGGGGTGCTTGCCGGTGACGTAATCGTCGCGGGTCGCGCGCGTCCATTCGAAAGAATGGGTGGGCGGAAAACGGTGGTCCTCGTTGCCGCGGGCGTCGATGTAGCGGACGTCTCCCTGGGGCGACACGGCCCAGCGCAGGACCTTGACGTCGCGGTCGGTCTTGCCGACCTGAAACACCGCCAACAGCCGGCCGTTCTCCGTCATCCGGAGCTGCGAAACGGTCGCGTCTTTGTAGTAGCGGTAGATCTCCTCGAAATCCTTTTTGAACTGCGGGTCGCGCAGAAAGGCCGTCTCTGGCGGGGCGCCGTCGCCGTCGATGGCCATCGGATCGAGCAGGAAGGTGCCGTCCTCCTGACGCTTGCAGTGATGCAGCGCGAAGACGTCCTCGACGCGGGTCGTGGTCCGCAGCCCGATGAAGACGTTGTAGGCGAAGAAGAGGTTGCCGCCGACGTTGATGATGTCGCGGGGAACGCAGTTGTTCTCGGTGCGGATGCGCTCGTTGCTGAGGACCGCCAGGGTGCTCTGGCCAAAGACCTCCAGCCGGCGAGCGTTCAATTTGTCGACGCGTTGGCCAAGCACCCGGGCCTGCTCATCGAGGCGGGCCTTGATGAGGTCATAGGCACTGCCGTCCACCTGGGGGCCCTGATCGGCGGAAGGAGCAGCGGCTTTGGCGGTCGTCGACGTCATGGGCGAGACCCTGCCCTGAATGGCGGGGCATCCTCAAGTCGGCGGGTCAGAAGCTCGCTTCCGCGCCAAAGACCGGCAAAATCGGCAGCCCGGGAAAGCCCTGGATGCTCGTAAAGTCGTAATTATACGAGAAAAACTCGAAGTTCTGCTGGTTGGTCGCATTTTGCAGGTCGAGGTACAGACCAAGTGCCCAGGTATCGAACACGAAGCGCTTGTCGATGCGGACATCAAGCTGGACAAACGGTGGCAGGCGTTGGCTGCGGGTGGTCTGGTTGACGCGTTCGTAGCGGCTGTCGTCAGCGTCGAACACGCCTCCCTGGGCGAGGGTGGCCGGGTTGCCGGTCACGTACCGGAAGGCGGCGCCAACTTCGAAGCCGAACGGGACCTGGGCGCTGGCGGCGACGGAGAAGTTGTGGGTCTGGTCGAATTCCGTCGAGCGCCAGCCGGTGGCTTCGGCACCTTCGATGCCGGCGGCTTTCAGTTGCCGCTCCTCGCTGCGCATCAGCGTGTAGCTGACCCAGCCAAAAACACCCTGGTCGAGGCGTTGGCGAATGAGCAACTCCGCCCCGTAGGCCCGCTCGAGGCCAATGGCCTGGACGCGGGGGGCGCCGGTGGCCACAAAGCGCGTCGGCGATCCGGTCACGGGTTCGGCAAGGTCGTTGGCGTTGCGGACGAACACCTGCGCATCGACGTCGAGGGAGCGGGTGAGCCAGGTCTCGATGCCGAGGCCTCCCTGCCAGCCGTATTCGAGCGGCAGCTCGGGGTTGCCGGCCTTCTTGGCCATGAAGAACGGCGACGTCGTCTGGTGGTACAGGCCGACGTTGCCCTTCATCGTCGTGAAGGGCAGCAGCTTGGCGCGAAACGCGAAGCGCGGGTCAAAGGCCGCCCGGGTCTGATCGTAGTAGGTCCACAGATCGGCGCGGCCCCCCACCAGAAACGTCACGGGTCCGACCGCGACGTCGCTGTCGATGTAGAAACTCGTGCTGGTGCCAAACACCCGGTCGGTGGTCAGAAACCGTGGTGGGTCGCTCGTCACCGGTCGCGGGAAGAGTCGCTCGTCGGGCAAGAAGAACGGGATGTCCACCGTCGAGGTGAAGTCGGCGTAGCTGTCGTCGGTGCCAAACGCGATGCCGAGGCCAGAGACCGGACGGAATTCAACCTCCGCGCGCAGCGCCGCCCGTTGGGTGTCGAGACGAAACTGGGAATTGTCGAAGCGGTTCTCGCTGTAGGTGAGTTCGACCAGGGGGGAGACAAACGCCTTCACCACCGGTTCGCCGGCGTCGTTCGTCGTCATCGATCGCAGCCGCCAGACCGGATTGATGCGGTGAAAGCCCGTCGTGATGCCGACGTTGGAGGGGGCGGCGGGCCCGAGCTGGCTGGCATCGAGAGCAAAGTCGAGGCTGTCGTGGGCGCCGAAGAGACTGGCGGTCATGGTCTGGTGCAGGCCTGGCAGCGACGGCAGCTTCCAGAGAATCTTCCCCTGGTAGTCGGCGTAGCGCGGCGCCAGGGTCAGCAGGTTCACGGTGTTGTCCGACACCAGGCGGGTGACGACGTCGCCCGCGTTCAGGACCTCGGCCACGTACGACGTGCGACCGGCGAAGAATGCCGACAGCTTGCCGTCCTTCGTGAGGGGCCCCTCCAGGCGAAACGACGTCGCCAGCAGGTCGACAGTGGCTTTGCCGCTCCAGGCATCGGTGGCCGGGTCTTTGGTGACGATGTCGATGGCCCCGGCGATGGCCCGGCCAAAGCGGGCCCCCTGACCACCGGGATAGAACTCCAGTCGGTCGACGATGTCGGTGTTGAGGACGCTCGGGCCCGCACCGAGGTGAAACAGGTAGCGGGCGATATGGCCGTCGATGAGGACCGTGCTGTCTTCGGGGGAGCCCCCGCGCACGAGCACCGCCCCGAGGCCAAAGGGGGCCCGCGACACCCCGGGCATCCGCTGCACCACCCGAATGGCATCACCAAAGGTGCCGGGGACCCGGGTGAGCTCTTTCTGGGTGAGGACCCGCTTGGTGACCTCCCGCTGGGTGCGACGCTCGCTGATGACGAGTTCGTTGCGGCCCGACAGCTTGCGCTCCAGGTAGACGACGACGTCGGCAGTCTCGTTGGCGCGTTTGTCTTCAAGGACCACCCGGCCAGCACCGAAGCCGGCCGCATCGACCACCACCACGACCCGTCCCTCGGGGACACCCCGGAGGCTGAAGTCGCCGTTCTCGTCGGTGCTGACTTCCAGATCGGTGCCCTCGATGCTGACAACGGCGCCCGTCACGACGCCCGGTTCGGCCGCGACCTTCACGCGCCCAGTCAGGTTGATGGGAGCGGTGGACCGCGCCGCGGACAGCCGGCGGGCCTCGTCCTCGGCCAGCACCCGCTCGCGCTCGACGGCGTCGATGGTGAAATTCAGCGTGTAGGCAAAACGGATGGCGATGGGCTGCTCCTCGCCGTCGTCAAACACCTCGCGGGCGGGCAGCAAGGCGAAATTGGTCATGGCGCCCAGGGCCGCCCAGGCCAGCCGTGGATCGGGTGCTGCGGTGACGGCCACCCGGACGACAGTGCCATCGTCAGCGAGGTCGACGTCCATGGTGACGGCACCGGCGACGCCTTCAAGAAAGGCACTCGGCGGATAGACGACGTCGGCTTCGGCGACCAATTCGGGAGGAGCGATGGTCGATGCCCGCGGGGGCGCCACCACCGCCTCTGTCGGCGTCGGCGCCGTTCCCTGGGCATGTGCAGCGCTGGCGAGCAGCACGCTCAGACAGTGGGGCAGGGCACGCATGGCGGCGTTCTGCATCGACCCGGCGACCACCGCAACCGCCAGGGTCTTCCTGTTGGCGGGGAGGTCTCCCCGCCCGCCCCCTCAAGAGATTCGCCTCGGCGACAAACCCCAAAGGGGGTTTCTCTCCGAGGCTCTTTCCTTTGCCACAATGTCAAAACACACGGGGGAATCGACGTCAGGGCTCTATTGCTTTAGAGACCATCCAGGAATCACACCATGCGCACCATCCGTTCGGCCCTCTATGTTGTTGTTGTCATTGCCCTCGCCGCCGGTGTGGGGTGCAAGCCCGAACTCATCGCCGGCACCGAGGTGGAGGACACCCAGGAAAACCGCGACGTCCTGGTTTTCCTGACCCGCTACCAGGCCGCGATGCAGGCCCGTTCGGCGACTGACGTCGTCAAGCTCTGCGCCGCCGACTACTTCGAGACCAACGGCAACGACACCCCCGCCGACGACTACAACCTCGACGGGTTGCAGACCAAGCTCACCGAGCACTTCCAGCGCACCAAGGAGATCACCCTCGAGGTGTATGTGCAGCAGATCGAGCGCGACGACCAAGGCGTCATTCGCGTCGCCTACCGCTACAACACCCGCGCCCTGGTGGCGTTTCCGTCGGGCGAGAAGTGGCTGACGGCCACCGAGGTCAACCGCATCAAGCTGCGCCTTGTCGAGAACGACGAAGTCGGCTTCCGGATCCTGTCGGGGCTGTGAGCCTGTGTCAGCCTGTGTGCGCTCCAGCTTGAAGCCCGGGCTGTGTTGAACGAGGCTGAGCGCCGGAGACGCCAGCCATGCCCAGTCCGTCGCAGATTGCCCAGCAGAGCGCCGACCTTCGAGCACGGCTGACCGCCATGTCGGTGGCCGAGCTTGAGACGCAGGTCCGGCACCACAACGCCCGCTACTGGGACGAGCACGACCCCGAGATCGACGACCCCACCTTCGACAAGCTCCTCGAGGTGTTGCGCGACAAGGCGCCGTCGTCACCGGCGCTGCAGGAACTCGGGGCGTCACCGAAGAAGGCGGGCAAGGCGGGCTTTGGCGACATCGTCCACAGCCGGGCGATGCTCAGCCTCGAGAAATGTTACGACGACGACACCCTGATGAAGTGGTCGGCCACCTTCAAGGGCCCGATCATGGTGACGCCGAAGATCGACGGCCTCGCCTGCTCCCTCCGCTACGACGATCGGGGTCGGCTGCAGATCGCGGGCACCCGTGGCGATGGCAAGACCGGCGACGCGATCACCGAGAACGTCCGGGGCATCAGCGAGGTCCCCCGCCAACTGAAGCTGCCTGCGGGGGCCGTCGGCGGCGTCGAGGTGCGAGGTGAGGTGTACATGCGGGTCTCCCGCTTCAACGCCACCTACAAGGGCGACAAGTCGAACCCCCGCAACCTCGCTGCCGGCGCCCTCAAGACCAAAGACCCCGCCGAGAGCGCCGCCTACGGGCTGAGCTTCTTCGCCTACGACCTCCTCGACGCCGGCTGCGCCACCGAGGTCGACAAGCGCCGCGTCCTCGAGGAGATGGGCTTCAAGCTGCCTCCCGGCGAACTCGTTGCCGACCGCACTGCGCTGCCGGAGGCGTTTCGTCGCTTTGTCGACGTCTGCAAGGGCATGGACACAGAGACCGACGGCGTGGTCATGAAGGCCGACAGCGTCTTTGAGCAAGACCGCCTCGGCGCCACCGCTCATCACCCCCGCGGGGCCCTCGCCTACAAGTTCCAGGGTGAGAGCGCCCACACCGTCGTCAAAGCCATTGAATGGGGCGTGGCCCGCACGGGCGTCGTCACCCCCGTCGCCGTGGTTGACCCGGTCTTTGTCTCCGGCGTCACCGTCACCCGCGTCAGCCTGCACAACGCCGGCTATGCCCGAAAGCTCGGGGTCGGCGTCGGCGCCCGCGTCGACATCGTTCGTCGTGGCGGTGTGATTCCCCACGTCGAAGCGGTGTTGTCCCCGCCCACGGAACCCCTGACCGTGCCGACCACCTGGCCCGGTCGCGACGGCGACATCGAGGTCGTGTCCCTGGGGGACTTCGCCGCCCTCAAGGAGCCCGAACGCTGCGTTGACGTCGTCGTGTCCCGCGTGGCCCACTTCGCCAAGGTCACCGACATCACGGGCTTTGGCGACAAGCGCCTGACCCAGCTGGTGGACAAGGGGTTGGTGACGTCGCCGGCCCATCTCTATCGCCTCGACAAGGCGACCCTGGCCGGGCTCGACCGGATGGGGGACACCAGCGCCCAGAACCTCCTCGACCAGATGGCGGCCCGTCGTCAGTTGACGTTGCCGGTCTTCTTGACGGCCCTCGGCATCGACGACCTCGGACCCACCGTCGCCGAGGCCATCGTGGCCCACTTCCATACCCTCGAAGCCCTCCGCGCAGCCAAGCCCGAGGCCTTCCTCGAGGTCCACGGCATCGGCAGCACCACGGCGGCCAGCGTCGTCGATGGGCTGCGGCAGTTGGCGCCCGTCATCGATGCCCTGTTGGCCGAGGTGACCATTGTCGAGCCCCAGCGCGCCGAAGACACGGGGTCGGGCCTCTTTGGCAAGAGCGTGGTGTTCACGGGCACCATGGCCTTGATGGACCGAAAGACCGCCCAGAAGAAGGTCCAGGGCCTCGGAGGCAAGACGCCGTCGTCGGTGACCGCCGACCTCGACTACCTCGTCATCGGCGACGAAGGTTCCGCCTTGCTTGGCGGCGGCGAGAAGTCCACCAAACACAAGGCCGCCGAGAAGCTCCAGCAAAAGGGGGCCGCGGTGCAGATCATCAGCGAGACCGCCTTTGTCGCCATGCTGGGCGACGCTGTCGCCAACCTCGGCGACAAGGGTTGACCCCATGCTGACTGCGTCGTCGTTGCTGCTCGGCTGGGCGCTGGCGGCACAGGTGCCAGCGCCATCGTCGTCGTCGCCAGCGTCGGGCTGGGTCGATGGGCCCGAGGCGCCGGTCTCGACCGCACCGATTCCGCCAGCAGTGGCGCCCCGCGACGGCGACGACAGCGCGCCCACGGAGACGCTGGTGGTGCCGCCGGTTCCGCCGGAAGATCGACGGGTCGCGGCCGCCGACGGCCTGCCCGGGCCACTGCCCGACCTGCGCTTCAGCAGCGTCCTCGACCGGCGCACCATGAGCCAGTCGGCGGTCCTCGACCTCGACAGCTTCCTGGCCGCCCATCCCATGCCGGGCCTGGTCTGGCTGTCGTCGTCGTCGGGGGCTGCCCGGCCGGTGGCCCGCGGTCATGGCCCGGGACACGTGGCGATTGTCATCGACGACGTTCCTTTGGTTGATGGCTTCGGCACGGCGGTGGCGCCCACGGAAGTGCTGTCGTTGGTGGGGGCGTCGTCGTTCACCTTCCAGCACGGGCCGCGGGCGTTTTCGCCGTCGTCGTCGTCCCTGGGGGGCGTGCTGCAGCTCGATACCGGCGGCGCGTTGGCGGCCCTCGGCGAGACCATGCGGACCGATGGGATGGTGGCGGTCGGCGTCGGCGGCGCTGACGTCGAAAGCGGGGCCACGGGCCTGGTGCGCAGCGGCTGGCGGACCCTGCGGGTCCAGGCCCATGGCACCGTGCTCCATCGGCAGGACCAGCGTCCGGGGCGCTTCGAATCAGGCATCCCACCCCAGGCGTCGTCGACGGATATCCTGCCTGGCACTGGCGGCGCCGGCGGCACCGCCGGAGCTCGGGTCGACGTGCAGCCCTTCAGCGACGCCCGCCTCTTTGTCAGCTGGCTCGGGGGCCGCAGCGTCGACGTTCCCGACCCGGCGGCGTGTTCCGCCGTCGACGACCTCGGGCGCGCCGTCGACTGCGTGCGGGCCACCGAGCGCGGCGCCGACGTCGCCATCGTCGGCCTCGACGTCGCCCGCGTCGCCGACGGTCTGACGGTGGTTCCCCGTCTGCGGGTGCACCTGCAGCGGGCCCTGACGTTTGACGAGCGCAGCGGTCGCGCCATCGCCAGCGTCGACACGGCGCGCGACGAGGTGATCCGTGGTGGCGTCAGCGTCGGGGCCACCCTGCGCACCACCACGCCGCTGGCCTGGGACCTGACGCCCTCCCTCGATGTCGCCGTCGACGGCATCGCTGATCGGGCGACGTCGTTGTTCGCGTCCCGCTCCATCCGCCTGCGTGACGCAGCGCCCCCCGGTGACGGCGTGCCCGACGACAGCCGCGCCCGGGCCATCGACGGCGCCGTGGCCCGCCAGGGGATCGTCCGGGCCCGGGCCCGCCTGACCGGTGACCTCGTCAGCGCCGAACTCGGCAGTCGCTTGCACCTGCTGCAGGTCCAGGCACCGGCAGTGGCTGTCGATGCTGGCCGGGCCGTGGCCGTCGACGCTCTGGGCTTCTCGCCGTCGGTGGACGCCACCGTGCGCGTGCGCTTGACCTCAGGCCTGGCGGTCTACGTCGCCGCCGGCAGCGTCGAAGCCGGCGACGACGTGGCAGCCCTCGTGGCGGGACGGGGCCATGCTGCGGCCCCCGTCATCGTCGCCGCGCCAGGGGCCACCCGCGGTAGCGAGCGCTTCGCCGAACTCGGGCTGGCTGGCCGCAGCGCCGGGGTCGACGTCGACGTCGTCGTCTTCGGCGCCCTGCGGCCGGGCGATGTCACGCTCGTCCCCGTCGCTGGTTCCGATGCGGTGACCCCGCGCGCTGGCGACGACGAAGGCGCCGCGGGCCTGGAGGGCCGGTTGACGTTGCGCCCGAGCCTCGATGGACTGCAGGTTCAGGCCACCCTGGCCGGCGTCGTCGTCGACAGCGACGTCTTCACTGCCGACCAGGACGCCCGGGCTGGCGTCATCCAGCCCCAGGGGAGCCTCCAGGTGGGGTACGCACCCACCTCCTGGCCGGTGGGTGTCTATGGGCGGGTGTGGGGAGCGTTCCCACAAAGTCGCCTGTCCCCCGCCGAACTCGAAGACCCCCTGCTGTGCCCGGAGCGCCCCACAGACGCCCTGGTGCCCCAGGACAGCCCATGTGGCGGTGCGCCAGGGTTTGCCATGGCCGACGTTGGCGCCTTCGTCAGGCTCGGCCAGATTCGCGCTGACATCATCGGCGAAAACGCCTTCGACATGCAGGGCACCTGGCGGGGCGCGGCCCTCGGCACGGGTGGGGCCGCCGTGCGCTTGCGGCTGTCGTTGTTGTTCTGACGATGGGGCAAGGGTGTAAAAAAGGGGCGCCAGTGGCGCCCCTTTTTCTTCCGATTCCGGCTCCCCTTGGCCGTAGCGGCCGATGCCTCCGCCGACATCAGCCCAAAAACGACCGCGCCCACGGGTAAGGGGCAGGGGGATGGGGCCCCCGCGCTCGCCAAAACGCATCAGGGCCAGATGCGGTCGAGGGTGCGGGCGAAGGGAATCGTCTCGCGGACGTGGTGCAGACCGCAGACCCAGGCCACCGTGCGTTCGACGCCGAGGCCGAAGCCGGCATGGGGCACCGAGCCGTATTTGCGCAGGTCGAAGTACCAGCCCAGGGAACTCACATCGAGCTGGTGGCGCTCGACTTCCTTCTCGAGGAGCTCGAGGTTGTCCTCGCGCTGGCCGCCGCCGACGATTTCGCCGTAACCCTCGGGGGCGAGGATGTCGAAGCCGAGGGCGACCTCGGGGCGGTTTGGATCCTTCTTCATGTAGAAGGCCTTCACCGCGGCGGGGAAGCCGTAGACCATGATGGGCTTGTCGTAGCGCTTGGTGAGCTCGGTCTCGTGGGGCGAACCGAAGTCCATGCCCCAGTGGATGTCGAGGAGCTTCTTCTGTTCCTCGTCGGTCTGCTCGGCGCGGATGGCCTCGATCTGCTTGACGGCGTCGTCATAGGAGATGCGCGGGAAGGGGGCCTTCACGCCCTGCAGCACCTTGATGTGGCCGTCGAACCAGGCCTTCTCTTCGGGGGTGCTCGGCATGATGTCGAGGAGCTCGGCCTCGTGCTTCTTGAGGGCGGTCTGCACGATGGTCGTCAGGAAGTCCTCGGCGAGGTCCATGTCCTGGTCGACGTCCATGAAGGCGACCTCGGGCTCCACCATCCAGAATTCGTTGAGGTGGCGACGGGTCTTGGACTTCTCGGCGCGGAAGGTCGGGCCGAAGCAGTAGGTCTTGCCGAAGGCCAGGGCGGTGGCCTCCTGGTACAGCTGGCCGGACTGCGACAGATACGCCGTGCTCTCGTCGAACCACTTGGTCTCGAACAACGTCGTGGTGCCTTCGCAGGCGTTGGCCGTGAAGATCGGGCTGTCGACGAGGAGGAAGCCGTGGTCGTCGAAGTAGTCGCGGATGGCCTTGATGATGGTGGCCCGCACGCGCAGGATCAGCCATTGGCGGCGATCGCGCATCCACAGATGGCGGTGGTCCATGAGGAAGCCGGGGTCGTGGTCGTCGCCGCCGCCCTTGCCCTTCTTCTGGATCGGGTAATCCTTGCTCTCGCTGATGATCTTGATGCCGTTGGCCTGCAGTTCCATCTTGCAGTACGGGGCGCGCTCGTCGGCCTTCACCAGGCCGGTGATTTCAAATGCCGACTCCTGGCCGAGATGCTTCACCCGTTCAAAGGTGGCTTCGTCGACGTCGTGGGCCCCGAGCACGCACTGCAGGAACCCCGAGCCGTCGCGCAGATGCAGAAACTGCACCTTGCCCGAGCCGCGCTTGTTCCACAGCCACCCCTTCAACGTGACGGTCTGGCCGATGTGACCGGCAAGGTCGGCAATCTTCACCCAGGGGATGTCGCTCATGATGTGCCTCGTTCGATGGTGTCGGTGACGCGGTGGTCCCTGACGGCGTGCGGTTGACGACGAGGGCGTAGACACACGCCGTCGACAACGCAAGCCCCTCGGCCCGCCGGAGACTTCAGCGGGAGAGGATCGGCATCCCGAGGGCGTCGGTGTCGAGGCTCAGGTCCTCGGCGGTGCCCCGGTCATCGTGGACGTTGAACACCGGCACCGGCCGGGCCACGCCCTTGACCTGGCGGGGCTCGAGGGCGTCGGTGATGAGGCCCGCCGGCCTGATGATGGTGTTGGTGGATTCGTCGACGAGGATCTGCCCCGCCGTCGCCTGACCACACAGCCGCGACGACAGATTGACGGTGTCGCCGATGACGGTGAAATCCAGCCGCCGTCGGGCGCCCATGGCCCCGGCCACCACCCGACCGGTGGCGATGCCGTAGCCGACCTTGAGGGGCACTTCACCACGGCCAATGCGGGCGGAATTGACGATGTCGCGCAACGCCCGCCGCATCTCGTTGGCGGCTTTGACGGCGCGGACGGCGTCGTCAGGGGCCTGCACGGGGGTGCCCCACACGGCCATCATCCCGTCGCCGAGGAACTTGTCGAGGGTGCCCCCGTGGGCGAACACCACCTCGACCATGGCGTCGAAGTACTCGTTGAGCATCGACACCACGTGCTCGGGGCGGGCGCCGTCGGCGATGGTGGTGAAGCCGCGGATGTCGGAGAACAGCACCGTGGCCTGCACGAGGTCGCCAGCCTTGGTGAAGTCGAGCTCGTTGTTGACGGCCTTCTCGACGAGGGCCGGCGACAGGAAGCGGGACAGCTCGGCGCGGGTGGCGGCCTCTTCCTCAATCTTTCGGCGCAGTCGGGCGTTGGCGACGGCGAGGGCCGCGGGCTGGGCCACGGCGCGCAACAGGGCGAGGTCTTTCTCGACGTAGGCCCCGGCCAGCGACGTCGACGACAGGTGGATGACCCCCAACACCTCGCCACGGGCCACGAGGGGCACGCACAGGGCCGAACGGATGCGGGCACCAACGATGGTTTCCGAGCGACGGAGCTGGCTGTCGACCTGGGCGTCCGAGGTGAGCAAACCACCCTTGGTGGCCAGCACCCGCTCGACGATGGCCCGGGGGATTTGCACGGGCTGGTTCTTCTCGGACCACGACGTCAACGCCACCAGGTCTTCGCTGATGGTGGCGTCGCGCAACATGATGACGGCGCTGTCGCAGTGCAGGACGCCGCGGATGGTCTTCAGGATCGACTGGCCGAGGGCCTCAAGGTCTGTCTCCAGACCGATGCCGGTAAACAGGTCGAAGGCCACCTTCAAACGCTCGTAGTCCCGGCGCAGGGCGCGTTCGTCGGCCAGAGCGCCCACGTCGTCGAATTTGAGTTCGGCGGGCTGTTCGGTGAAGACGCTGTCGCCACCGACATCCGACACCAGGTGTTCGGGAATCAGGGTGACGCTGGTGCGCTCCGCCGGTGGCGGCAGGCGCATGGGCAGATCGAAGACCGGGTCGCTGCGCCGCATCTCGGCGAACGAACTCAAGGTCATCGGCTGGACCTGGGGTTTTGCCGGGCCGACGGGCACGACCTTCATGGAGGGCCGCACAGAGACTGCAGCCGGTGGCGCGACGCCAGCACCAGGGCCCGCACCGACGGCAGCACCAACGCCCATGACGGGACGGGGCTGGGTGGGTTTTTTGCGGGCGTCCTTGAAGCGCAGTGTCGAGTTGCCGACAACGATGACGTCGCCGTCGTTCAGCCGGCAGCGGCTTTGGCGGACGCCGTTGACGAGGGTGCCATTGGCGGAGCCCAGGTCTTCGAGGGCGTAGCCGTCCTTGGCGCGCCGCACGACGAGGTGGGCTTTGGAGACCTCGGGGTCGAGCAACTGGATGTCGTTGTCGGTGTGGCGGCCGATGGTGGCGGCGTCGGCGAGGATGCGGGTCTGACTTGGGCCGCCGTTGGTCTGGAATTCAATCCGGGCAGGGTCCGCTGGTAGCGTCGGGGCCACCAACTTGCCGCTGGAGCGAACCACGTCGATGGCGTCGGCGAGGTCGTCGGTGGGCTCTTGCTGGCGGCGTGCGTGATCACCCACCGGCTCGCCAAAGAGCGGATCCGAGGGACCGCCGAACTCGGCAGTGGTGCGGGGTGGCTCGGACGGGGGCTTCTTCGTCGCCATAACGACCCCTTGCTAGCACGCACAGCATCAACAGGCAGCCGGGCCAGCGGCATCGGCTCAGCTGCCCATAACGGTGTAGGCAACGCACCGACACGTGGGGCGGTGTCTGGAGAGGTGACTCTCGCACTCCGATGCGCCGGCGCACGAATGCCGTCGTCATGCCTTGCCCTCGCCGGTCGGGCTCCTGATGCTCCTCCCATGCACGCACCTCCCATGCTCGTCGTCAGCACCCGCAGCGGCCACGCCGAAAGCGACCACAGCGTCGACGCCGTGGTGGTGGACGACGCCGGCGCCATCGTTGCCAGCGCCGGTGATCCCTTGCGTCAGGCCTGGTGGCGCTCCGCGGCCAAACTCATCCAGGCCAACGCCTGCGTCGACGACGGCGCCGCCGACGCCTTCGGCTTCGACGACCGGGCCCTGGCGCTGGCCTGTGCCTCCCACAGCGGCGAAGAGATCCACCTCGAGGTGGCCCGCGCCATGCTGCAGGCCTGCGGCTGCGACGAGACCTGCCTCGCCTGCGGGCCCCACGCCTCGCTGTCGTCGTCAGTGGCCCGCGCCCACATCCGGGGCGACGTCGTGCTCGGGCCCCGCCACAACAACTGCTCGGGCAAGCACGCCGCCATGATCGCCCTGGCCCGCCACCGGGGCTGGGCCCTGGCCGGGTATGAGCACCCCGAGCACCCGGTGCAGCAACGCCTCCTCGACGAGGTCTGTGCCTTCTCGGGGCTCGACCGGTCCCGCATTGGCATCGGCGTCGACAACTGCCGGGCCGTCACCTTCCGGTTGTCGCTGACGGGGATGGCGACGGCGTGGGCGCGGGCGGGGACGTCGCCGTCGTCGTCGGTGCGGCGTCTGCGCGAGGCCATGTGGCAGCATCCGAAGTTGGTGGCGGGCAGCGGTCGCTCCTGCACAACGTTCTTGTCGGCGGCCCCCGGGCGCTTGTTGGTCAAGGTCGGCGCCGAGGGCGTCTACTGCGCCGCTTTGCCCGAGCGGGGGCTCGGCATTGCCCTCAAGGTCGGCAGCGGCGACGGGCGGGCGGCCCAGGTGGCCCTTGCCGAAATCCTCCGCCAGCTCGACGACGACGACGACCAGCACCAGCACCAGCACCTGCCCCATGAGGCCTGGGCCCATCTGGCCCGCCTTCCCGTCAAGGACACCCGGGGTGACGAGGTCGGCGTCATCGAGGCCCGTGGCCGCCTGGAACGGCGCTGACGTCGTCGTCGTCACGTCGACACGTCGTCACCACGAGCCGTCAGCGCATGAACAGGGCCTCGCCGAGGAGCCACACGGCGCTGACGACGAGCAGGGCGTCGACCACCGCCCGGAAATTCTGCTCGGGCACCCGGCGCAGCAGGCGGGGGCCGACGGCGACGGCGATGAGCCCCAGCGCCCCCAACAACGCCGCCAGGGGCAAGAGGCTGGCGGGCAGGGCGCCGGTGCTTGCATAGGCCGGGATCTTGGCCACCTGCAGCAACACCGCGAAGACGGCGACGGTGCCGACGAAGGCCTCTTTGGAAAGGCCATAGCTGCGCAGGCCGATGGCCGTGGGGGGACCGGCGGCGCCACACATCCCCGAGATGGCCCCGGTGAGTCCGCCCCACAACAGCAGCGCCACGTCACCCATGCGCTGGGACGTCGACGGCGCCCGCAGGCGGTCGACGACGACGCTGACGAGGACGAGGGTGGCGACGGCCACGAGGATCAGGCGGTCGTCGACGGTGCTTGCGAGTCGGGCCGTGATGTACGCCGCCGGCAACGCCAGGGCACTCACCAGCGCCGTCGCCTTGACGTTGACGGTGCGACGAAACACCCAGCTCTTGCCGAGGTTGTTCACCAGCATGACGGGGGCAGACACCGCGACGGCCTGGGCGGGCGGCAACGCCATCGACAGCAGCGGGATGAGCAGCACCACGCCGCCGATGCCAAACGTCGCCGACACCACAAAGCCGAAGAAGCCCACCACCGCCGTCAGCAGCAGAAACGCCGGGGAGAGCCCGAAGAGTGCGACCACCTGGTCGGCGAATGGCTGGGCCACCGGTCCCTCGTGGCACAGGCTGCCAACGCTGTCATCGACGACGTGGGCAGCGTGGGCGCCGTGGACTGCGTGATGCAGCAGACGCCGGGGTCGCCCCTGGTATGAGCATCAACCGCGCAAGCGCTCGCTCAGCGATTGGCGAGGCGGCTGGCCACGGCCACGACGTCGCCGATATCGTCGACGACAGAGGCTTCTCGACGAAGGAGGTTGGCCAGGGCCCGGGCGTTGGCGCCACCGAGGATCAAGGGCACCCCGCGCATGGGTTCCTTCTCCAGGGCCTCCACGAGGGTCGTCTTGGCGGCGGTCGACAGCTCGTTGGTGATGGCCAGCAGGATGAGGGCGGGGGCGGCGGTGTCGGTGGCTTCGGCGAGGTCGGTGGCGGGCACATCGGCGCCGAGAATCGTCACCGGAAACCCGGCTGATTTCAGGCTCAGGGCCGCCGCAAAGAGGCCCACCTCGTGCCGGTCGTCAGGAGGACACGCGCAGAGCACCAGGTGCCCTCCGCTGGGCTGCGCCGTCGACTGCAGGACCGCCATGATGCGCGAGGTGACCATCTTTTCGAGGAAATGCTCGACGCCGACGGACAGCTTGCCGGCGTGCCACAGATCGCCGACCCGATGGAGCAGGCGCAGGTACACCGTGTGGACGACCTCTTCGCCACTGGTCAGCAGCAGGGGTCGGTCGAGCAGCAAAGCCACTTGTCGCTCGTCGAGGGCCCGGGCCGCTTCGATGATCTCTTCGATCAGGGGCGACGCACGCTCGCCGACGGGGGAAGGCGGCGGGCCCATGCGGGCTGCTTCCGCCCGGATCTGGTCATGGCCGAGGCCAGCGACGGCCCCGATGCGCATGCCCGAGTCGACCATGCGCTTCACGGCCCGCAGCAAGGTCACGTCGTCTTCGCTGTAGAGGCGATGGCCGCCCCCCGTGCGTCCAGGGGCCAGCAGTTGGTAGCGGCGTTCCCAGATCCGCAGGGTCTCCGGCGGGATGCCCGCGAGGCGCGCGGCGGTTCCGATGGCGTAGGGCTTCAAGGCAACCACCGTACCGGTTGGTGAAACCGCATCAACTGGAGCCAGCGTCCGTGCATTCATGCCCATGGGATGCCGGCACCGGCGAGTTCGTCACACGGTCCCCCCGGCAGAAGGCGTGGCCGCCGCATTCACAGGGCCAATCTGTAACGTCTTGAAATGAAACAAGTCTTGTTGCTCGTTCCCCAGGCGCCGAAGAAGGTCCGCTGCTTCTTCGGCTGCGCCACACAAGATCCGCGCCGGCCTCCGGCCTGACGGGGTGCCGGCACCGCCGCGATCACGGGGCCTGCGTTTGACGGCGAACCGGCAGGTCGCACAGCACTCCAGCAGCTTGCTGGTCGCCGCTGAACGGATCAGGGCTCATCAAGAGCGTCAACCGCTGGGCGCGGTTCATCAACCGCGCCAGCGGTTGACTGGCATGAACATCAAGCGCGAAGCACTTGATCCGTCTCCCCGTCACCGCGGGCGCAGTGGCTCAGGCCTCGAGGCCGGCGCCGCCGCCGAGGTCGACGTCGCCGCGCAGCAGCTTGACCGCAAGTTCCGCCGCCTGGCGGGCCTTGTCGCGCAGCTGTTCCTCGGCCTTGAGCAGCTGGTAGGCCTTCATGGCGTCCTGCTCCTTGTCCTTGAGGTCGACCTCGAGGGTGCGGATGCGGGCCTGGGCCTTGTCGGTGGCCTTCTTGGCGTCGTCGACGGCGGTGGCCAACTCGTCGGCGCGGGCCCCCGCGTCCTGCACGGCGTGGCGCAGGCTGTCGGCCTCCTGGCGCAGGGCGCTGGCCTCGGCACGCACTTGATCGCGCTCGGCCTCGACCTCGCTCAAGCGACCCTGCACCTGGGCTTCGAGCTGGTCCCGCTCGTCGGTCAGGGCCGAAACCCGGGCTGACAAGGTGGAGATCTCGATGTCCTTGTGGCTGGCCTCGGCGAGCTTCGCCGACGTTTCCTGCTGCAAGAGCTCCAGCTGCTCCTGGACCTCGACGATGGCGCCCTCCTTCTGGAGGATCTCATCATCCTTGGCCCGCAGCTGCTGCTTGAGGGTCAGCACTTCACGGGCTGACGACGCCGACGTTGGCGGGGTGGTCACCGACGCTGCCGACTTGGCGGCGTCTTCGGCCTGACGCAGGCGGGCCTCGAGCTCGGCCACCTTGGCCTTGAGGTCCGAGGTTTCGCGGCGGGCACTCTGGAGGGCCTGCAGGTCGGCAGCGCTCGACGACGCCATGGGCGGCGTGGTCGGCGTGGCGCGCACGGGCATGGGCGTCCCCGTGCGGGGGATGACGGCGGGCCGGGCCGGGGCCACCGGGGCCGGTGCAGGCTCGGGAACCATGGCATCGAGGGCGGCGTCGAGGCCGGCGGCGGCGTCGTCCTTGACGCTGCCGGGCATCTCGAGGTCGTCGCCCACGCCGGCGAGGCTGTCGAAGCCGCCGCCGAGGTCGTCGTCGAGGCTGCCGAGGCCCGACAGGGAGTCCTCGTCGAGGCTTGGGGCCGGCGCCGCCGTGGCTGGTTCATCCAGACCGAAGCTGGCGTCGAGGGCGTCGTCGAGGTTGAGTTCGCCGTCGCCGATGCCGCCGCCGATGCCGCCACCGAGGTCGGCGTCGAGGTCGGCCCCGAGGTCTTCCAGGCCCGAAGCGCCGCCACCATCGCCGGAGGGCAGCGAGATGAGGGCCCCGATCTTCTCGAAGAGGTCGTCGTCGGAGAACGGTTTGATGAGGTAGTCCTCGGCCCTCGTCTTCAGCTTCTTGTGCTGGGCGAAGGTCTCGGGGGTGGCCTCCTTCGAGGTGATGATCAGGGGGATGCCCTTGAGATCATTGTCTTTCTTGAGCTTGTTGCAGATCGAATAGCCGCTCATCTTGGGCAGCTCGACGCACAACACGATGAGGTCAGGCCGGTCTTTGGCCGCGATGTCGAGGCCTTCCTTGCCGTCGTCCATCAGCGTCACGCTGAACCCGCGGGCCCGCAACGCGGTGGAGGTCTGATCGGCGAAGGGCTGCTCGGCGTCGATGAAGAGGATTCCAGCCATCTCTTGCGGACCTCGCGTCCCCGCAGGGACGACAGCTCCATCGACGTTGTCGATGGAATATGCCGACGAGGGCTCACCGGGTGAAGACCTCTCCAAAGCCACGGTGGCCTCGGCGCCGACGACGGGATCACAACGATCGCGACGACGGGTCGGTAGACGTCGCACGTTAGCGGGGGGTGGTGATCCACGTCAAAAGTCTGGAGGGTTTGGCTGGCGGCGTCTCGACCCGGCGACGTGAGGCGAGGTGCCCACATTGACCTACACGCTGACAGCCACGACATCGCCGTCGCGGTCTGGGCGCGCACGACGGCCGAGGCGGCGCCCGGAGGCGCCCCAGGCGTCGTCGCCTGGTGGCACGGGCTGTGCTGAACCGATTTCATGCTTCACCGGCTTGCCACCGCCATCGCCATCGCCATCGCCTGGGTGACGGTCGTGACCGTGCCCGGGGGCTGCTTCTTGCTGGAGCCAGAAGCCCTGCAAAACGCCCAGCCCTGCGAATGCACCGCCGACCGCGAGTGCGGGGCCGGGGCGTCCTGCGTCGCCGACGGCGCGGGGGGGTGTGGCGTCTGCTCGCCAGGCCCGGTCTGCGCCAGCAGTGACGACTGCCGTGACGGCGAGGCCTGCGATCCCGCTCGGGGTCGCTGCGAAGCCCCCCCGGTGTGTGACGGCGACGACCCCGCCCTCGGCTGCCGCGCCGGCGAACAATGCCTGGTGCTCGACGAGGGGGCCTGCCGCCTGCCGCCCCCGGCCGATGCCTGCCAACTTCATCCCGCTGGCGGCGCCGTCGTGCCCGGCCCGATGGTTGTCGACGTCGTGGGCTACAGCGCCGACGGCCGCTTGCTCCCCGCGGGGACAGCGGCTGTCAGCGTCGACGGCACCGGCCTCGTCCGCGCCCGCGACGTCGGCATCGCGGGCGTCGACCTCGACGCCTTCGTGCTGGATGCCGCGTGCCCCGGTCCTGAAGTCTGCGTCGTCGAACTCAACGCGACGGTGGCGGATGCGCGCTGCCAGGCCCGCTACACGGTGCTGCCACCCCTTGATGGCAGCAGCGTGCGCGTCGTCGTCGTCGATGCCGACGTCGGTGGGCCGGTGGTTGGCGCCGACGTTGTCGTCGTGGCCGGCGCCACCGTCGTGGCTGGCGTCACCGACGCGGCGGGGGTCTTTTTTGCTCCCGGGATTGGCAGCATCGCCGATCGGGTCAGCGTCTTTGCCGACGGCATGGACAGCGCGTCGTGCCTTGGCTGTGGTGCCGAGCAGCGCGTCGTGTTGCCCCGTGCCGTGTTGTCGTCGTCAACACCCGCGGTGGGTGGCACCGTGACTGTGTCGCCCGGTCCCGGCGACCTGCACTTCGGGCTGGCGGGACTGGCGCTGACGGGCCCCGATTTCCGGGCCAGCGACTTCTTCGGCGCCTCGGGAACGGTGCCCATCAGCATTGAGGGCGTGACATCGCCAGGGGAGCGCCTGCCGTTCTCCAGCGGGGCCACCCTGGCCATCGGCACCACCGACGTCCGCCCGGTCTTTGCCGCGTTTGGACGCCCGGGGGTCCGCGCCCTGTGGGCCCTGGGCGCCCACCTGCCGTTGTCGACGGCGGTGGACCTCTTGCCCTCTGACGACGACCGCCGGGACCTCCGCCTGGAATCTTTGCGCGCCGGCAGCTCAGCCGCCCGCAGCGGCATCCTCGGCACCGTGGCGGTGAATCCGGCGCCGCTGCCCTCGGGGACGACGTCGGCCCTGGAGGCCTTGATGGTCCCCGGCGACGTGCAGGTCGTGGCCGACGTCGACGTCAGCGCCGAGGTCACGGTGACGTTCAGCGGGCCTGTGCCCGCCTCGACGACGGACCTCCTCGTCATGGTCGGCGCCGTGGTGCCCGGGGATGGTCTCATGCCCCTCGGCGGCACCGTCATCAGCGTCCGCGGCGTTGACGGCCTGCGCGGGGTGTTGCCCGGGCCGACGTCCGTTCCCTTTGCACCGCTGCACGATGGCCTCGAAGGGCGCGCCCTGCGGGTGCTCGTCATCGCGGTCGACGCCGACGACCTCATCGACGACGACATCCTCTCGGGCCACCGGGTGGTGCTGCCCCTGGTGGCGCCAGCACCCGGCCGGCTCCTGGCAGTGACCGTGCCCCCGTTTGCCGCGCCCCCCGCCGTGCGCTCCGGCGTTGGCAGCAGCGATGACAACGTGGTGGTCGACGACGTCGGTGACGCCAACGTGCTTCAGGTGGAGATGCCCCGCAGCGATGGCGGTCGCCACGTCGTCACCGTCGCGGGTGTCGCCGGGGCGGGGCCCCTCGACCTGGCTGGCGTCGTCGACGACGCGGCCGTGATGGGGGGATTCGATCTTGAGCTGGCCTCCCTGCAGGCCATCGGCCGCGACGACGTGGTCGACACGGTGGCCGCCACGGCGGATCGCCCGTGGGACCAGACGGCCCGGCTGGCCCGCAGCCGCCGCTGCTGACCAGACCCTGCCGCCGACTGCGCAGAGCGGACGGATCAGGACTGGTTCCAACCGACGGCCTGTCATTGGAACAGCGATCGGGCCCACTGTGGGAGCATCCATTTGGGAGCCCACCATGTCGTCTGTCGACCCCTTCGATCCCCGCAACTTCTCGGTGGCCCCGCCCGCACCGGCGTCGTCGTCGGCCAGCCAATGCCCCAAATGCCAGTGGCACCACCCCGCCGGGGCCCGCAGCTGCGCCGCCTGTGGCTTGATCTTCGCCAAGTTCGACGAGGTTGAGCGTCGTCGTCGGGCCCGGGCCATGACCGCCGCCCTCGCCCCCGAGCCCGTCCAGGGGGACGTCGACGATGACCGCCCCCACGGCGACCGCTTCGCCAATGACGGCTGGTTGCCCGGGTCGTCGGCGTCCCTCGGCGCCGGTGGTCCCATCCACCGCGCCGACGTGGCGAGCCCTTCGACCATGATCAGCGAAGCGATGTCGGCGTCATCGTCGTCCCTCGTGCCCCTCGTGCTGCTGCAGGTGGTGCCGTGGCTGCTGATGATGGCCCTGGCGATGGGCATGGGCGTGGCGCTGGCGCTGGGAGCCAAGTCCCCCATGGCCATGGTGGGGCTGGGGGTGGCGTTGCTGTTCGTGATGCTGCGGGTGGCGGCCGCCATCACCGCCGGCTCCATGATCGTCGTCGACGACTGCCTGCAGGGTGGTGAACACCGGGGCTTCGTTGCCGCCTTCGGTGATGGCTGGGCCCGGGGCTCGCGGACCATGGGCGTCATCGTGGCCGTCGGGCTGCTGACGGTGTTGCCCGGTGTGCTGGCCCTGGGATGGTCCCTGGGCTGGGATCCAGCGACGGCGCTGCAAGCGTCGATGGCGACGTCGACGATCCCGTTTGGCCCCCTGGCCGCCCTGGGCGCAGCCCTCGCCGCTGGCGTCTACGTGACCTTCCGTCTGTCGCTGGCCCTGCCGGCGGTGGTCCTTGGTCACCAGGGCGTCGTCGACGCCATGCAGGAAAGCGTCGCCCTGACCGGCGAGCACGGTGGCCTCGTCATGAAGACCCTGGCCCTCCTCGCCCTGCTTGGGGGTGTGCTGTCGATGTTCATCGGCGCTGTGTCCCTGATCCCCCTGTTGGGCATGCTGCTGGCGCTGGTCGGCAACGCCTTCATCGGCGGGCTGGGGGCTGGGGTGGTGGCCACCCTCTGGCGGCGTCTGAACGGGGCGTGAGGCGCGACCTGCAGACAGCAGGTGCTGCGATCCGGCCGCCGGTGGTGTCGGGCCGTGCCGGGGCCAGCCGGGCAGCGTGTCGCGTTGTGATGCGCCTGCGGTGGCCTTCTGGTTCAGGCACGGCCCTTGAACCATGATGGGGCGGACACCACGTCCGCAGTGAGGCTCCCATGACGTTCACCCTTCGCCTGACCCTCTGTGCTGTTCCCATGCTGCTGGCCGCCGGCGCATTCGCCCAGGATGTCCCCTGCGAAGCCGACGTCGACTGCGCCGAGGGCCAGATTTGCGCCCTGTTTGATTGTGCGCCTCCCTGCGACCCCGACGACCCGACCTGTGAGCCCGTCGACTGTGCCGGTGGCGGCGTCTGCATCGACGTCGGCGGCGGCCCTGCCGACTGCATCAGCGACGCCGACTGCGCCGTCGGCGAGGCCTGCATCACCGAGACCTTCGAGAGCTGCACAGGCACCGGCTGCGCCTGCCCCGAGGGAGACCCCGCCTGCGGCTGCGACCAGGCCCCTCCTCCCGAGTGCACCACCGAAACCGTGTCGGTCTGCCTGCCTCCCTATGCGGCCCCCTGCGTCGCGGCCGCCGACTGCGGCGAGGGCTTCACCTGCGAATTCTTCGAGTCCTGCGCCTGCAGCGGCAGCGGTGGTGGCAGCAGCGGTGAAGGCGCCGCCGACCCCGCCGCTCCCGAGCCCTGCGAGTGCCTGCCCGCCGACGAAGGCACCTGCGTGCTGACCCGCGTTGAATGCGCCTCCGCCGACGACTGCCAGCCGGGCTTCGAGTGCGTCGCCGAGGCCACCACCGAGCCCTGCCTGGTCAACGCCGACGGCACCACCGAATGCGGTGGTGGCAGCGCCACCGTGTCCATCTGCGCGCCTCCCGGCTTCGTCGGTGGCGGCGTCGAACGCGAGACCGGCGCCCTCGCCGCCGACGACAACGACGGCGACCTCCCCGCCGCCGACGAAGACGACGGCTTCATCTTCTCCTGCCAGGCCTCGGGCAGCGCCGGCCTGCTGCCCCTGGCCGCCCTCGGGATGCTGTTGCGCCGCCGTCGCCGCTGAGCTGCGTGCATCGCGACCACGAACGAGGCGCCCGCTGGGCGCCTTTTTCGTGGCCTCGCAGGGTGTCCGATGGCCACCCACATGTGGGCGTGGCAACCACCAGCACAGAAGACCGAAGAGGTGGCCGATGGTGATGCGCGTGCTGGGGCTGATGGCGGTGGTGCTGGTGATCGGGTGCCCGGTGGGCCCTGCTGGCGACGGCGCGCCCAGCGAGGGCGAAGGCGAAGGCGAAGGCGAAGGCGAAGGCGAAGGCGAGGGCGAGGGCGAGGGCGAGGGCGAGGGCGAGGGCGAGGGCGAGGACCTTCCGCTGGTGGACAGACCCCTGCAGTCGACGGTGACGTCGGTGCAGCCCCTGACGGGCATGGTGTTGTGGGAGGAGAGCCACGACGGCGACGCCCTCAAGGACGAGCCCGGCTTCATCCAGCTCGAGTACGCCTACGTCACCCCGGCCAGCATCGTCATCGCCGAAGACGTCTACGACTGGAGCGCCTTCGACGACTTCCTCGACCGCATCGCGTCCCGTCGTCATCAGGCCATCGTGCGCTTCTACGACACGTACCCCGGCGAACCGACCGGGGTGCCCGACTGGATCAAGGCCCGCGCCGACTACACAGAGACTGTGGGCCAATCCGAAGGGCTGACGACGTCGTTTCCCGATTGGCGCTCAGCCGTGCTGCAGCAGTTCGTGCTCGAGTTCTTCACGGCCTTTGCCGAGCGCTACGACGACGACCCCCGCCTGGCCTACCTGCAGGTGGGCTTCGGATTGTGGGGCGAGTACCACATCTACGATGGCCCCAATGTCATCGGCCAGCAGTTCCCGTCGAAGGCGTTTCAGGCGTCGTTCATGGGCCACCTCGACGCCGAGCTCGACGCCCTGCACTGGAGCATCTCCATCGACGCCGGCGACGACTATTACGGCCCCTTTCAAGGCACGCCGCAGCTGTTGCAGTTGCCCTTCGGGCTCTTCGACGACTCGTTCATGATCGAGGAGCACGCCGGCTACAACGCGAGCATGTGGGACGAGTTCGCCCACGACACCCGCATGCAGACCTCGCCGGCGGGGGGCGAGCTCAGCTACGCCAGCGACTTCGATCAAGCCCACGCCCTCGACGTCGCCGGCATGTACGGGCGCACCTTCGAGACCCTCGCTCGGCAGTACGCGCTGACCTACATGATCGGCAACGATCAGCCGGAGTTCCAGACCGACGCCCGCATCAAGGCCGCCGGCATGGCCATCGGCTATCGCTTCCGCATCACGGCCCTGCGCACAAGCGGCCAGCGCGCCGAGGTCGAGGTCGAAAACACCGGCATCGCCTCCATCGCCTACGACGCCTTCGTCGCCGTCGACGGCGTCCGCGCAGCGACGTCGTTGCGGGGCCTGCAGCCCGGCCAGCGCCGCACGTTTCCGGTGGCGGCGGGCGGTGCCCAACCCACCGTCACCATCGCCTGCGACCGCCTGGTGCCCGGTCAGGTCATTGGCTTTGACGCCGACCTCTGATCTCGGACGCTGACCCTGACGGGGCCAGGGGCGTTGTCCTCGCCGAGGGCGTGCCGATGGTTGCCTCATGGCCAGTTCATCGGTGACGTCGACGTTGATCCCACCTGTTGAACAGCGGGAGGTCCTCGTGCAGGGGCGCCCGGCGCGCGTGCACATGGGGGGGAGCGGCAGCCCGATCCTGCTGGTCCACGGGGGCTGGGCCGACGCCGAGTTCCACTGGAGCCGGGTGTGGTCGTTGTTGGCCAAGCGTCATCTGGTCATCGCCCCCGACCTGCCCGGCCTCGGGGCCATCGACCAGCCGCCGCTCACCAGCGTGGGCGCCTACGCCGACTGGGTGGTGGCCCTCCTCGATGTCCTCGGGGTCGAGCGCGCCTGCTTCGTGGGCAACTCCTTCGGCGCCTCCCTGGCCTGGGCGGTGGCTCGTCGGGCGCCGGGCCGCTGCAGCGGCCTCGTCCTCATCAACGGCTTTCCGATGCCGGCGACGCCGTGGGCTCTCGGCGTCGTGGGTCGGGCGCCACTGGCGAAGGCCATCATGGGCCGGGTGGTGCGGCGCTTCATCTACACCCCCGCCTCGTTGCCCCGGGCGTTTGCCGACCCCCGGCTGGTGCCGTCGAGGATGGAGCGCTTGATGGCCGAGGCCTGGCCCGTGATCGTGCCGAACTACGTGGAGGTGTTGATTGCCGGCGACGGTGGTCCTCCCCCGCCGGCGAAGCCACTGTTGTTGTGGGGGGCGGCCGACAGGCTGCCGGGCTCGAACCTTGAGGACGCCAAGCGGCTGCAGCAGACGCTCCAGGGCTCGACGCTGAAAGCCATCGAGGGCGTCGGTCACTTTCCCCAGCTTGAGGCACCACAGGCGTTTGTGGACGCCCTGGAGGCCTTCGTCGGCTGAGAGCCGAAAAAAACAGGCGGCCCTCAGGCCGCCTGTTTCGCACTCACGTGCCTGTGGGCACCGGGAAAAAAAACAGGCGGCCCGAGGGCCGCCTGTTTCGCATCCGGGTACCCGCGTACCGGGACAGCTCACTTGCCGGAGTAGTACTCGACGATGAGCTGGGGATCGATGTCGAGGGGCACCGACGCGCGCTCGGGGAGCGAACGCATGGTGATGACCGCAGCCTCGGTGACGTCGAGGTAGTCGGGCGTCTTGAGGTTGTTCGGATCCTTGATGGCTTCGGCGGTGCGGGCCTTCATCTTGGACGCCTCGCGGGGCGCGATGACGTTGCCAGGACGAACCTGGAAGCTCGGGATGTTGACGCGCTTGCCGTTCACCGTGAGGTGACCGTGCAGCACCATCTGGCGAGCCGCGGCCATCGACGGCGCGAGGCCGGCGCGGAACGCGACGTTGTCGAGGCGGCGCTCGAGGATCTGCAGCAAAACGTGGCCGGAGTTGCCCTTGCCCGAGAAGGCGATGGCCACGTACTTGCGGAGCTGCTTCTCAGACAGACCGTAGTGGAAACGCAGCTTCTGCTTCTCCATCAGGCGGAGGGCGTAGTCCGAGAGCTTCTTGCGCTTGGTGGGGCCGTGCTGCCCGGGGGGGTACGGACGACGAAGGTCCGGATCCGTGCGCATGAGGCCGGGGATGGGGGTGCCGAGGCGGCGAATGATGCGGAGGCGCGGGCCCGTGTAGCGAGACATGACAAACTTCCTGGCGCTGCTGTCGCCGTGGACCTTTGAAAAACTGCCATCAGATGATGGAAGCGGACCGGCGGCTGTCTGGGGGGACAGCAGATCGCTCACGCCAGTACCGAGCAGGGCGCGGTGGGTCAAGGGAGCCTTCGCCGCCGTCGACCGCCTCCGCCCCTGGCCGGTCTGGTCATTGGTCGCCAGGCTCGTCGGTGGTCGGGGCTGGTGGGGTCGCCGTCGTCGCCGTCGTCGCCGTCGTCGCCGTCGTCGCCGTCGTCGTCGTCGTCGCAGCCGTCGCCGTCGTCGTCGTCGTCGCAGCCGTCGTCGGCAGGGTGCCAGCCTTCAGTTGGTGGAAGAGCAGGGCGTTGCCCGCCCCCTTCTTGGCGCCAAAGGCGGGCGCCGCGGGCGGCACCGACAAGGCCCGCTCGGGGTGCGGGGGCAGGGGGGCCGACGTCGACGCCGCCGCCACAGCCGACGACGGATCGTACGGGGGCAGGTGCTTGGGGCGGGGTTTTCGTCGTCCCCGGCGCCGGGTCTGGGGGGCGTCGGGCGGGTAGAGGTTGTTGCTCACCGCCAGAGGCGAGCAGGACGGCGCCGCGGGGGCAACCGCTGTCCCGGACGGGGGCGGATCCCTTCCGTCCGCCAAAAAGGGGCGTTTCGCCCTATGACCATGTGACTCTCGTGCCCCTGGAGCGCCCATGACCCGCATTGCCGTGACCGCCATCCGCGCCGACCACGTCGACAAGACCCCACGTCGGCCCAATGTGCCCAAAGAGCTCAAGGACGTCGCCGCGGCCCACGCCGCCAAGCACCCCGAGGATCTCGAGGACAAGGGTTACGCCGGCGTCAGCTTCATCGAGAAGGGCAGCGTCAAAAACGTCGCCGGCTACGCCGCCGACCTCAAGGACGCCGGCAACGCCATGACCGTGGCCAAGAACGCCAGCCTCTATCAGGTGGGTTTTTCGTACCACGCGGCCAAGCCCAAAGAGGCCTGGATCGTCGACGCCCCCAAGGACGGCAAGCTGCAGCTGCAGGTGGTCATCACGCCGTCGTGGCACGCAAATTCCTGGGATTCCCCCAAGCCCCAGGACCCCGCCGACGATGCGCCCCAGGCCGTGTGGGACGCCTATGAGAAGGCCTTCGAGAAGTACGACAAGTCCTGCGAGGCCAGCGCCACCAAGTTCGCCCTCACCAACACCTACAACGTGTCGGTGACCTACCCCGACGGCAGCGTCGACAAGAAGAGCTTTTCGGTGAACGGCAAAGAGCCCGAATGGGCCAGCGCCTCGCCCGTCGTCGAGATCGACCTCAAGAAGCACAAGGGCGACATCGTCGTCCGCGGTTGGGCCGACGGCTCCGCCGGCGCCGACGGCTACGCCTCCGCCCGGGTGACGATTCTGCACAACCCCTGAGGGGCGCGCGGGTTGTTGGCTCGCCGTGTTGGTGCAGGGCGGGGGCTTGTCCCCCGCCTTTTTCGTCGACGCGTCAGCAAAACCCGGCGCGGCTATTGGCGGTTGATCATGTGATCGGCGAGCTGGAACAGGGCCGTGTCGAGCTTCTCGTGGATGTCCCGGGGCAGGGACGCTGTCGACAGCGCCACCCGCATGCAGGTCATCCACTGATCGCGGGCGCTGGCGTCGACGGCGAAGGGCATGTGCCGGGCCCGCAGGCGGGGGTGGCCCTTCTTCTGGATGTACAGGGGCGGACCGCCGAGCCAGCCCGACATGAACCAGAAGAGTTTGTCGCGGCTGTCGACGAGGTCCACTGGATGCATGGCCCGCAGGGGTTGCACGGCGGGATTGCGGTCCATCTCGTCGTAGAAGCGGTCCACCAGCCCGCGCACACCGGCTTCGCCACCGAGGGTGTCGTAGATGGTGGCGGTGGCTGGGGGCTGCTCGCTCATGGCTTCGCTGCCTATTCGATGACGGCGAGGCGGGCGCCGGCTTCGACGGCATCGCCCTCTTTGACCCGGATTTCCTTGACCTTGCCGGCCTTGGGGGTCTTGAGCTCGTTTTCCATCTTCATGGCTTCGACGACGACGATGCCCTGGCCTTCCTTGACCTCGTCGCCTTCCTTGGCCAGCAACTTGATGACCTTGCCGGGCATGGGGGAGTCGATGGAGATCACGCCGCCGACGTCGAGACGGAAGCCCTGGGCCTCCTTCATCTTGACGCGACGCTCGTCGAGGATCTCAAAGCGCATCACCCGACCGCGGACGCGCACGTGGACGCGGCCGTCGAGGGTGTCGGAACGCTTGGCGATCCGCTCGAGGTCGACGTCGTAGGACTTGTTGTCCAGCAGCATCGACACGATCTGCGACGGCATGCGCCGGGCATCGATGTCGTAGGGCCGGCCGTCGACGGACATGTGGTAGAGGCTTGGGTTGTCGGCGTCCTTCTGGACTTCGACGACCTGCTGCCGGCCGTCCATCAACGCCACAAAACTCATCTTTGGGTGCTCAGAATGCATAGCGGGGCCGTGCTCACCCACGACGCGCCAGCGGTCAAGGCCATCGGCGCGTTGTTGCCCCGCAGCGCGCCGGGTCGGGTCAGGCTGCCGTCGTGACGCAGGGCGCCATCCCCTCATCTGCGCAGGCCAACGCCGTCGCGGCGATTGGGCTGTTGCGCGACCCGGTGGGGGTCGTGTCAGGCTGCCGCCATGACCCAGGACGCCGCCTCCCATCACGCCGCTGGCGGCGACGACGATCACGGGCAGCAGGTCCGCGGGTGGCGCACCCTGGTGCTCGGGCCACTGCTGGCGGCGGTGGCGTTTGTGATCGTGCACGACCCCGCCCAGGCGGCGACGACGGCGCTGTTTGTGTTGGCCGGGGTCTGGTGGGTCACCGAAGCCCTGCACCCGGCCCAGACCGCCCTCGTCGTCGTCGCCCTGGCGCCCATGTTGGGGGCCTGCACGCCGAAGCAGGCCTTTGGGGCCCTTGGCAATCCAGTGCTGTTTCTGTTTGTCGGCAGCTTCATGCTCGCCGAGGCCATGCGGGGCCACGGCCTGGGAGACCGCCTGGCCCGGGCCCTGACCCGCCGCATCCGCAGCGAGGCCGGCGCCCTGGTGGCGACGTCGACGACGGCGTTTCTGCTGTCGATGTGGATTTCCAATGCGGCCTCGACGGCCATCGTGTTGCCCATCGCCCTCGCCGTCGCCCGAGACGCCAAAGCCTCATTCAAGGCGGCCGTTGTCCTCGGGGTGGCCTGGGCGGCGTCGATGGGGGGCCTGTGCACGCCGGTGGGCACGCCCCCCAACTTGATCGGCGTGCGGGCCCTCGCCGAGCGCGGCATCGACATCTCATTTGTGGGCTTCTTCGCCATCGGTGGGCCCATCGGCGCCGTCATGCTCGTCGCCATGCTCGTGGTGTTGGCCGTTCGCTTCGGCGTGGGCCGTGCGCCCCTGACGGCGCTGGTGCAGCCCCACAAGGCCTGGTCCCGGGGTGAGGTCGCCGCCGCCAGCGCCTTCGCCTTCGCCGTCGTCGGCTGGGTGTTGCCAGGCCTGCTCTTGCTCCTCGAGGTGCCCGGTGCTGCCGCCCTGCGGGGCCGCTTGTCCGAAGAAGTCGTCGCCGTCCTCGCCGCTGGTGTGCTCTTCCTGTGGCCCATCCATCGTCGTGGTGAGCGTCCCCGTCGGGCCCTGGGCTGGCGGGAGGCCGCCCACATCGATTGGGGGACTGTGATCCTTTTTGGCGGTGGAATTCTGCTGGGCGACCTCGCCAACAGCACGGGCCTCGCCAAGAGCTGGGGCGCCGCGCTGATGGCGGTGTCGGGAGCATCGTCACCTCTGGCCGTCATCGTGCTGGTCGCTGTCGCGGCCGTCATCTTGTCCGAGGTGGCGAGCAACACCGCGGCGGCCACGTTGGTCATCCCCGTCGGCCTCGGCCTCGCCGACGCCACCGGTGTGTCACCGGTGATGGTCACCATGGCGGCGACCATGGCCGCCAGCTTCGGCTTCATGATGCCCATCAGCACCGCCCCAAACGCCATGGCCTACGGCACCGGCCTCGTCAGCATGCGCCAGATGGTCACCACCGGCGTCGCCTTCGACGTCGTGGGCCTCGTCGTCGTCGTCGGCGGCGTCATGGTGCTCTGTGGCTGATGCGGGTCATGCCTCGCGCTTTCGTCGCGTGTTGGGTGCGGGCCTCGACGCCGTGCTACCGAGCCGCTGCCTGGCCTGCGCCGTCATCGTCGACACCGACAACGACGGCGACACAGGTCCCCTCGACCTGTGCCCGGTGTGTCGGGAGCAGCTCGTCATGGGCCCGGCCCCCGGCCTCTTTGTCTACGCCGGCCCCATCGTCGACATCATCCAGCGGGCCAAATACAGCCGCGACCTCGGCTCGGCCCTCGGGCTTGCCCGCTTGTTCGCCGACGGCATCGGTGCGCTGCCCGCCCACCACGTTCAAGGCGGCCACGACGGCCGACTTGATCCCGCCGTCATTGGCGCCGTCGACGTCGTCACGTTCGTGCCCGCCCACTGGACCCGGGCCCTGTCCCGGGGCTTCGATTTGCCGGCCTTGCTGGCGGACGGCGTCGCTGCCCGGCTGCATCGTCCCTGGCGACAGCTGTTGCGGGCGGGACGACGTGACCAACGCCTGGCCACGGCCTCCAGCGCCTCTGATCGGGCCCGGCTGGTGGCGGGGCGCTTTCATGTGAAAGGCGGCGGCTCCCTCGCGGGCCAGCGGGTGCTCCTCGTCGACGACGTCCACACCACGGGGGCCACCCTCGGCGAGGCCACCGCCGTCCTCACCGCCGCCGGCGCCGACGTGGTCGTGGTGGCGCTGGCGTTCACGCCGCCGCCGTCAGCGCCCGTGGACCTGCCGTAGCCAGCATGTGGGTGGGGGTCGTTGGTGGTGGGACTGTCGACGACGTCCACCCACACAGCGGCGCAGCTAGCGGCGCGGTGGGACGGGCGGGATGGTCAACCCGGCGTCGGCGGCACGTTGCTCACACCACGCCAGGCCCTGCTCAAACGTCGCGACGACGGCGTGGGGATATGGCGGCGGACTGAGCCAGTGGATGGCCGTGATGGCGCCGCGCATCACATTCCCGGGGGCCACCTGCACGGTGCCCTTGCACAGGCGGGTGCTGCGGGCCCTCTCACTGGCCATGAAGGTGGCAGCCTTCTTGCGGATGTCGGGCGACGAAATGGGCTCGGCCAACGAGATGTCCGAGATGTGCACGAAGGGCTGCTCGCGATCGTGGACGGCCAGAAAGGCCACGAAGTAGTCGTCGAGCTCTGACGACGTCCAGCGCGCCGGCAGGGTCGACACCACCAGGGGCCAACGGGACGTATCGAGCTCCAACTTCGCCATCGGAGGACCATGCCAGAAGCGGTCGGTGGTGGCCCGTTTTGGGCCGGGGTGCCGCCAGGCGCAGCCGGATGCAGATGTTCTTGGGCTGTCGTCGTCCTGGCGCTGGCGTTCACGCCGCCGCTGTCGGCGCCCGAAAGGATCACCGCCTCGGGCTTGGCTTGGCCCCGACCATGATGCGGAACATGCCGCCGTCGTCGAAGAGGTCGGTGCACGCGCGCAAGGCCCGGTAGGCACCGTAGCGCTGCAGCACGTGGTACATCGCGCTCCACGACGTCAATTGTTCCGGGTATCCGTGCCCCGCTCGGATTCGCTCCCGCGCTGCCAGCGGATCCAACACCGGCAGCAGCCAGCGGGTCTCGGCGTTGGCGAGACTCACCCGGCGGAGTTCGCTGCCGGTCGCGAGCTGGACGATCAGGGCCCGTGAGTTCGCCGAGAACACCAGGCCCGAGTTGAAGACCAGCGAGCCGGTGACGAACTGCTCGTCGAGGGTGAGTTCGGCCAGTTCCTGTGCTTCGCTTGCGCGCAGCTTGTCAGCGGCGATCATCTTCTCGTCGACCCACATGAAGGCGGTCGCGACCAGCGCTTCCTCAAAGGTGAGGTTGCGTCGGAGAAACTGCACGCCGTCCCGGTAGCCGATCACGTCGCCGAAGTTGGCCCCGGTCTTCCGAATCAGATGGCGCGCCAACGTCGTGCGGCGCAAGAGGGCCTTGCCGAGGTCGTCGAGGCCGACCGCGAAGGGGCTGACGTCGCCGAGGAGGTCTTGGCGGGAGCCGAGCAGCAACGCGCCGCCCTCGGCGAGGAACGTGACAGCGACCTCGGCGTCGGTCACGCGCACGGGTGACTTCGCCGCCTTCTGGAACGTGTTGATCACGCCCACCGCTCCATGGACCACGCGCTGGAGGGTGCGCTCCTGCTCTGCGGTGTCCCACTTTCCGTCGAAGTAGCCGAAGTAGCGCTTGGGAAAGACGCCCGAAGAAATGTACGTGCGGAGCTTGAACACCTCGTAATCGATGACGGTGCGCTGGATCTCCTCCACCGTCAGGGAAAACGCAGTGCCAGCGACGGGAAGCAGCGCCCGTTTCTCGTCGAGGTTGCGGGCGACGTTTGCGGCAACCTCGGCTCGGAGCTGCGCGTCATTGGGAAACGCGGCAACCAGCGCACGGTCGAGGTGTCGCTGCACGGCCGCACACTCGATGTCGGGGACGAACGGACGACAATCGGTAACAGCGGCGGCAGGGGCTGCAGGGACTTGCCCGAGGGTCAGACAGGCAAGAAGGTGAGCGAACACCACGCGGATGGTAGCTCGCCAGACCGATCCTGCTGGAGGGGTGGTTGTTTGTGGGACGCTTGACGACGTGAGCACACGTGGCGCGCCTGATGTCCATGCCAGTCGGCCGCTGGCGCCTTGATCAGCGCAGCCGCATGCAGATGTTCTTGGGCTCGCCGTAGAAGTCGAAGGACCAGCGGCCCCCCTCACGGCCGATGCCGGACTTCTTCATGCCGCCAAAGGGCGTGCGCAGATCCCGCAGGTACCAGGTGTTGACCCAGATGAGGCCGGCGTCGACGGCGCGGGCCACCCGGTGGGCCCGGGTCAGGTCGTTGGTCCAGATGGACGCGCACAGGCCGTATTGGGTGTCGTTGGCGCCGGCGATGGCTTCGTCCTCGTCGTCGAAGGGGACGACGACGGCGCAGGGGCCAAAGACTTCTTCGCGCAGCAGGGCATGGTCGGCGGGGACGTTGGTCCAGATGGTGGGCTCCACCCAGAAGCCGCCGCCGTGGCCGACGGGGCCTTCGGCGACGGTGCCGCCGCACACGACCTCGACACCGCTGTCTGTGGCCTGGCGGTAGTACCCAAGAACCTTGTCGGCGTGGGTGCGCGAGATGAGGGGGCCCATCGTCGTCGTCGTCGCAAACGGATCACCCAGCACCCGGGCCCGGGCGGCGGCCGCGAGGCGCTCCACGAACGCCGGGTAGATGCTGCGGTGCACGTAGATGCGCTCGGTGCACAGGCAGACCTGCCCGGTGTTCATGAACGTCGAGCGGGTGCAGCCGGCGACGGCGGCGTCGAGGTCGCAGTCGTCAAACACCAGGGCCGCGTTCTTGCCGCCGAGTTCGAAGCTCAGGCGCTTCAACGACGGCGCCGCCGCCGCCATGATGGCGCTGCCCGTGCGGCTCTCGCCGGTAAACGTGATGGCGTCGACGTCTGTGTGGGTGACGAGGTGTTCGCCAGCGGAGCCCGGGCCGAAGCCGTGGACGACGTTGTAGACGCCGTTTTCGACGCCAGCGTCGCGCATGACCTCGCCGAGAAGGGTGGCTGTTTGGGGGGTCTCCTCGCTGGGTTTGACGACGACGGCGTTGCCGGCGGCCAGGGCGGGCGCCACCTTCCAGGTCATCAGCAGCAGGGGCAGATTCCACGGGCAGATGACGCCCACCACGCCGAGGGGCTCACGGACCACCAGGTTCAGGGCCTCCTGACCGTCGTCGGTGACGGTGGTGAAGCTCTCGTCGCTCAAGGTGCGAAGCTGGGCGGCGAAGGCCCGAAAGTTCGCGGCGCCACGGGGAATGTCGACGACAGAGGCCAGGGACACGGGCTTGCCCGTGTCTTCAATCTCGGCCCGCAGGAAGTCGTCCTTGCGGGCGTCGATGCCGTCGGCGACGCGGTCGAGGAGGGCGGCGCGATCGCGGGCCGAGCGCTTGCGCCACGAACCCTTGCTGGCCTTCCTGGCGGCGGCGACGGCGTGGTCGACCTCGTCGCGGCCGGCCTCGCACACCTGGCGAATCACCTGGCCTGTGGCCGGGTTGATGTCGTCAAACGTGCGTTGGGTCGTGACCGGCTGGCCGTCGATGAAACAGGGCAGGGGTGCGCGCATGGCCAAAGGATGGGGTCATCGGCGCCCGGCGGGAAGGGGGCATGGCGGTGATGGTCCGCGGGCCTGTTTGCTTCAGTGATTGCCCGAGGCTGACCTTTCGTCATACGGCTTAAGACAAGTCGAGATCGATGCATTTCGGCTCGTCGCCCGGCAGGTTTTCAAGCCAAATAGAGTACTGGCGAGCATCGCCGAGTCGAATGCCGAAATGGTAGGTGGGATCCAGGAAAATGACCTGTCCGTTCGCGAGATCGAGCTGCGCAGCGGCACATTCAACCCCATCTGGCGTCGTCTCAACACCCCACAAATGCAGCGTCTCGAGTCGATTTGATCCAGTCGAATCATCAAGGATAGTCAGTCCGACTGATGTCGAAGCAGGCAGCATGCCTTCATCATCAAGGCCGTCCCTTGTCACGATGTCGACTCGCGCAACTCGCATTCGCCCCGAATCACCAACAACCCCGAACCGCATCAACACCGCTCCACACTCAAAGAAGACTGCATCGTAAAATGGATAGAATTGGAGCGGCTGTTCGTTGCCATCGACAAAGCCCGCAATAAGCACGTCGTCGATTCCGGTGCCCGCCAGAGCATTTTTAATGTGCGCAAGTGTCATGGTACCATCATCAAGCCAAGGTCCATGCCCTCGCCGGATGTGACCGCAGTGACCCACTCCCCGCCAGGTTTGGTAATGATAGTTACTCCGTTGCCCCGGTAGACATTCACCGCGTCATGGCCTTTCCTCAGAGTCGCCTGCCCAACGAATTTGAACGTCCCGTTGTCTATAGCCTCGCCGATGGCTTTCAGCAATGCCTCGCCGCCGCCCTCGCTGTATTTGCCAACCTTAATCCCGAGAGCTTTCTCAACTTTTGCATGATGATCGAGGAAGTGCTGTTTAAACTTCTTCCCGGCCGTGAGGGTGGTCCGCACGGGTGTGGA
>Ga0247834_1000316_pt1 | contig 94424 bp, 72 predicted proteins | sample LaCruzMarch2015__8_FD_187118 | JGI IMG/M metagenome (GOLD analysis project Ga0247834, IMG submission 187118) | Freshwater microbial communities from meromictic Lake La Cruz, Castile-La Mancha, Spain - LaCruzMarch2015_12m | ecosystem: Environmental > Aquatic > Freshwater > Lake | place: Spain...
CACCTTGTTAGGCGCAGCCACTATAAACAGCTATGATTACGGCAACTTAGAGGTTGCAAGTTTTGGCATGAGTAATGGAAGTTTAAGCGGTATATTGCCAGCAAGCACCGCGCAATCAACTTTGAGCCGTGCGTATATCGAAGCTAGTTGGAGGTTTCCAAGTTTGTTTGATTACGTTTACCCTTTGATAAGTTATGGCAATACCGATAACGGGCAGTTTGTAGCGGAAACGGATATGCGACCAGCTATTTACATTGGTAAGATGCTAACAAAAGCCTTTGCAAGTATTGGCTATACTTTAGAAAGTGATTTCTTTAGCACGGGTGTAGGTTCAAAACTAATACTTCCATTTACGGGCGATGCGTTCAGTAAAAGCGGTTTGTTTGATTTTGATATTCGTGCTGGTAATGATGTGGTAGTAAGTAGTAATATAATGCCGTCAAGCGGAACTCTTATATTTAAAATGGTTGATACTAGGTTAATACCCAATCAAGAGTTTGACGACCAAAGCAACGTTTACAATAATACGACAGGCATAATAACCATAACCGAGCAAGGCGATTACCAATATGCAGTAAAGGCTAAAATAAGTTTTGAAACGGGCGGTGATTTTTTTGTTATAGGTGCTTTAAGAATTATTGTTCGTGATATAAATACCTTGCAAGAGTATATTGATTTGAATAGTGTTTCGAGTATACCCATAGTTATAGGTGGCTCTTTTCCAAATACTGAAGTTATTGAAATAGATGCGCAAAGTACGGTACAAAATATACCGATAGGACAATATGAGATAATAGTTAGGTATGCTTATACTAATACGTTAGGTGGACTTTTGACCGTTAGGCTACTAAACGAGTCCGCATTTACCCAAACATTTCAAAGAAACGTTACCACAGGGCGCACTTACGTTTTATCTAGTGTCTTAAAAGATGTTAAGGTATTGGATATTTTAGGGGGCATGCAAAACATATTCAACCTATATTTTGAAACCAATAACGATGACCGTGTAGTTAGGATTGAGCCAAAGATTGCGTTAATCAAACCAATCTCACAAGGCGTTGACTTGACTGATAAACTAGATGTAGACAATCGAATTACAACGGACATAATCCAATCGTATAACCGTAATTTACAGTTTCGGTACGCAACGGACAGCAACGATAAATGGCAGCAAAATTACAACCAAGAGCAAGGTAGTGTTTTTGGTAGTGCCTTGTACGATTTGGGTAGCAACTTCAAAGATGGAGTGACTAACTTAGGTACTAAAGTATTTGCGGCCACGGTAAGTTATAACTTGCACCCGTGGAGCCCAAGCGGTTGCCCTATCCCTGTTATGTGGAACGTAAACGCACCAAGCCCGCCAAAGTCTTTTGATTTCTTACCTCGCATACTTTACTTTAAAGGGTATGTTGAGGTATTTCAATCGGGGGGCGTTAAGGCTAGTTGGAAATGGATTAATAGCATCTTAACCACTATGCCTAGTTGTTTCATGATTGACCCCGACACGGTAGCCCCTGTTAGCGTTAATCTGTTATACAATGACAGCACGAACCGCAACGGATTAGTTAGGACTTACTATAATGGAGATGTAGCCGTAATAAGCGATAGAAGGGTACATAAAGCATACTTTCAGATAACGGGCGTGGACTTTAGAAACCTTGATTTGTTCAAGCCTATTTATCTGGAGCATGTCAACTTACAAGGTTGGTATTATGTAAACCAAGTAATTGACTTCACCCCCAACAAAAACAAAACCACTATTTACGAGTTAGTGAAAGCGTTTGACACTTTGCCGTTTGATAGACCGATAGTAACAGAGATACCGACTATACAAGGCGGCACAAGGCAACTAAGCGCAATAGGTGGCGGTACGTTAACCGCAGGGGGCAAACAGTCCTTTGAGTCTTTAGTAGGGTTTAATGGCAGCGGTAACGTGGGTATTATTCGTGGTGGCGGTACGGTGTTAGGCAACGGCAACATTCAAACCGCAAGCAATCAGCATATTTTCGGCAACTATAATTTCGGAAACGATAGCGTATGGATTATTGGCATAGGTGAAAGCGACGACAGCCGATACAACGGTTTGCAGCTAACGCCAGCAGGAGTATTTAAAGTACACGGGGGTACGGTAAGGACAATAGTAAACAGCACTATACAAGATGTTTACGCAACGATTGGGGGTAATTACGAAACAATACACTTATTAGGCAATGGCTGAAAAAACACTAGTATATCGAATTAACTTTGACGGACTTGAAGCCCAAGCCGCAGCTATTGGTAAGGTTGATAACGAGTTAACCACTCTAAACCAAACCATCAAAAAGAATAGGGCGGATTTAGTCAACTATACTGAATTGAATATGCAGAACACCGCTGCATACAGAGATTTAACAGAGCAGTTAGGCGAAAACATAGTTCAACAACGTAACCTAACTAAAGCCAAAGGCGACCTAATTCGGGAAACGCAAAACGAAGCCAAAGTACTAAACGAAAACGAGGGTAGTATTGTTTCCTTACGGGCGCAATTATCGAACCTTACCAAAGAATACAACAATCTTACAAGGGCGGAACGTGAAAGCGCAAAAGGCAAAGACGTACAGAACCAAGCCAAAGCGATTAGCGATGAGTTAAAGAAACTTGAAAGCGCAGTAGGTAACACAAGCCGTAACGTAGGTAATTATAAAGAAGCATTAGGGGAACTCGAAACAAGCCTAAAACAATTATTACAAGCGCAAGCGGCAGCCCGTAAAAGCGGACAAGAAAACAATGCGGTATTTGTAGCAAACGAAGCAGCGATACAAGCCCTTGCAGAAGAATATCAGATATTAGCCAAATCCGAAAAGGAAGTTGACAACCAATTAAAGGCGTTAACCCAAACCGAGAACGAAGCTGGTGCATCAGCAGATAGCCTTAAAAGCAAACTAAGTGCGTTAAAGGAAGCCGCAGCGGTAGCTGGTGAGGGTACTGAAGATTTTAAACGTCTTACAGCTGAAGCTGGTAAATTACAAAGTCAAATAGATGCTACCAACGAAGCTATTAAAGCGGAAAAGGGCACAGCGTTTCAGAACTTTCAAGAGCAATTAGGGGGTGTTGGGCAATCACTCGGTAACCTTGATTTTAAGCAAGCTAATGAACGTATAGCGCAATTAGGCACAACCTTAAAGGGCTTAACATTTAGTAGCTTAAAAGACGGATTAAAGGGTGCGGCTAGTTCGTTTAGTGCATTCGGTAAAGTACTACTGACTAACCCTATATTTTTAATAGCGGCTATTGCGGCAGCCGTTGGTATAGCGTTGTTTGCGCTTAAAGACAAAGTAAAGATAATCGGACAAGCGTTTGAATTGGCTACACTAGGTCCGAGGTTGTTAATTCAAGCGTTCAAAGATTTAGGCGATGCGATTGGCGTTACAAGTTTTGCAGCAGACGAAGCGGCAGAAAAAACAGCTAAGGCATTAGAAAAACAAGCCGAGGACGGTAAAAAATATACCGATACACGAGTTAGACAGTTAGACCGTGAGATTGCATTTTTAAAAGCCGCTGGCAATGACGCATCAAAATTGGAGTTGGAAAGGTTGCAAGAATTAAAACGCTTTGCTAGAGACCAAGAAAACATACAAGAACAAGTACTAAAGAACCTAGAGAAAAAACTAAATGATGGCAGGGTAATAAGTGAGGAGGAGCAAAAGCTACTAAAAGAGGAAAAGAATAGGTTAGCTGAACTATCAGAGGCATATAAAGACTCTGTAAGTGCTATAACCAATTTTTTTGCAGCAAAAAGTAAAGCAAGGCAAGATGATGCCGAAGCCGATGATAAAAAGTCTGATGACGATGCTAAAAGACTGCGTGATGATGCTAAAAGGAAACGTGACGAGTTTGAAGCCGCTAACAAGCAATTAATAGAACAAACCAAAATAGCAAACGCTAATTTAATTCAAGACGAGAAACTAAAAGCCGAAGCCCTTGCTAAAATTGCTTTTGATGCGGAAGTAAAAAACATAAACAATTCAAAAGCAAGTAAGACCGCAAAAGATAACGCACTTAAAGCAGCAGAAAAAACCTATCAAGCTGAATTAATTAAGATTAACGAAGATGCAAACGCAAAGAAATTAGCCGATGATGCTAAAGCCGATGCCGATGCTAAAGCCCTTAGATTAGCCGCTTTAAACGAAGAGTTAGCTGAAATAGATATTAGGTTGCTTAAAGTTGAACAAGGTTCAGAAGAGGAATTAACTATATTACAAGAGCGACTTGATAAGGAACTAGAGATTAAATTAGAATCGGTTAAGGCAGGGTCAGCCGCTGAAAAATTGTTAATTGAACAAGCCATTGCCGATGCGACTAAACTAGAAGAAGATGCGGCAGTTAAACGAAAAGAAAATAAAGCACGGGTATTAACAGAACGAGAAGAAGAGCAAATACAGAATGCTGAATATGCCGCCATTACCTTAGGTATTGCTAGTAATGCTATTGACACATTAGCGCAATTAAGGGATATGGAAACGGAGCAGAATATCGCCCGTATAAATAAAGACCGAGATGCGCAAATATTAGCCGTGCAAGAGAGCACACTAAGCGAGGAAGCGAAAGCCAAAAAGATAGCGGAAATAAATAAACAAGCGGAAATAAGGGCAAACGCAGAACGCAAAAAGAACGCAGAAAGTCAAAAGCGGTTTGCATTAATTCAGATTGCATTGGACACGGGTACAGCGATTGCATCAGCCATAGCGGTTGGTATTGCAACGAAACCGTTTCCTTTAAACTTAGCCGCTATTGTTACTGGTATTGCAGCGGTATTATCGGGTATAGTAAGCGCAACCGCAGCCGTAAACGCTGCAAAATTTGCGTTAGGTGGTGAAATACCTATGGATGGTGGTTTTATCACAGGCAACTCACACTCACAAGGCGGTGTAAAGTTTTCCGCAGGCGGTAGGCTTATGGAAGCCGAAGGGGGCGAAATAATCGTAAACAAAGGCATACAGAAACGCCCCGACTTTGTACGTGCTATCAGCCAAATGAACTACATGACGGGCGGCAAAAAGTTTTTTGAAACGGGCGGTATTGTAGCCCCCATATTTAGTGCAGCAGGGGCGAGCCTTGCAGCTAGTGAGCAAAGTTTTGGTTCGGGCTTTACGTTTGAAATGCCACCTATCCAAGTATTGAACAACGTAGTGGACACCACAAGCCAACAGACATCTATTATTCAAATCCAAAACCAAACGAGCATTGGAGGTTAAAACAGATAACAGGACTAAGGCAATTCGTGAAAAGATTTGCGATAAGTGCGAGCACAAAGAGTACGTAGTGCCTATCGTAAATTTGTTGCCGCAATGTAACGAGTGCAGGTGTTTTTTAAAAGCCAAAATAGCATGGAAATTCAGCAGTTGCCCAGTAGGGAAGTGGTAGAGCAATTACGGGGGTTCGTGTTTAAAGACAGTTGGAGTGCAGCCGAACTCAACACGGCTTACGTAGCTTACAAGGCAATGGGTTTTAAGTACCCTAAAAACACAAGTTGCCCAAGTTGCATGGTTGATATTATTAAGTTTTGGAGGGCGTACATAACAGAGCATGGCAACAGATAAGGAACTAATTGAGTTAGCCGAAAAAGGGCTATTGAGCAAAGAAACAAGGGTAAAAGCTATCAAGGCTTATTATCGGGCTTTGTTGCCGATTACCCACACCATCAAAGATGCGGTACTAACCACCGCTAATAAATTTGGCATTGACGAAAGCACAGTAAGGCGCACCGTTAAATAATATTCATTTTGCCCATATTATAAGCCGTTCTATTCTCAATTTTGAGTTATGGAACGTGTAATAAACGTTATGGGCGATATTGGCAGTGACATCACTAGTAAGATGTTCATTGAGCAATTGCAAGCCTATGGCTATTCACTTCCAATTACTATAAACATAAATAGCAACGGTGGCAGCTTAGTTGATGCCTTTTCTATTTACGACTACTTACAGACCCCTAGCGGTAAGAATTACAAGTTTGAAGCTAATATCGTAGGTATGGCAGCAAGTGCCGCTACGGTTATCGCATTGGCTTGCAACGCAAAGATTGGCGAGAATAGCGGTTTCCTAATACACGATGCATACTACCCAGAATACGACCCCAACACGGGCGAACTTGTGATATTGGAAACAATGAACGCACGTTTAGCATCTATTTACAACGTACATACTGGTTTAGAGATAAACAGGGTTCGTGCTTTAATGAAAGCCGAAACATTTATGGATGCGGAAGGTGCGATGGAGTTGGGTTTTGTAAAAGGCATTAACACGCAAGTAAGAATAGCAGCTAAAGCGGTTGACCAGATAGCCGAATGGCGTTTGCTTATCGAAGATAGGACATTTACCGATTACCCCGAAAGCGCAAGCAACAACGCACGTAAGGCATTAGATTGGATAGAGGAATACGGCAGGGACATAGTTGAAGCAGGCACAGAGGTAGGACTAGCACGAGCAAGGCAGTTAGCCAACAAAGAGCCGATAAGTGATGACACGGTAAAGCGTATGGCTTCATTTAACCGCCACAAGCAAAACAGCGAGGTAGCCCCCGAATTTAAAGATGAGCCGTGGAAGGATAAGGGCTATGTAGCATGGTTGATGTGGGGCGGTACAAGCGGTGTAAATTGGGCAATCGAAAAATCAAACACAATAACAAATTTTATTAATCTATTCAAAAACGCAGACATGAGTCTATTCACAAAGTTGAAAAACACAATCCAAGGCATCCAATCTAAATTGATTGACGGTGAACTTGAAGACGGGACTAAAATCCGTATTGAGTCATTTGGTGAAACTATCGCTATTGGCGACCTAGTAGCCGTATTAACAGAAGATGGCGAAGTGCCAGCACCAAACGGTGAACACATTTTGAGTGACGGTGTAACTGTTGTTGTTACCGAGGGCGGTAAAATTACCGAACTAAAAGAATTGGAAGTTGAAGCTATGCAAAGCACTACCCCCGAAATGGAAAACGTGCTTACAATGTTCGCAGAAGAGTTGAAAGCTATCCGTGAGGAACTAGCTACAATCAAAGCACAAGGCGCACCAGCACCAGTAGCAGCAGCCGCACCAGTAGCCCGTAGGGTAGCCCAAACGATTGCAGCTAAAGCACCATCAGCCGACCCATCATTGGACAAAACGGTTAAAGTGCAAAACGGTATTGATGTGGTTTCAAATCACTTCCGTTCTGTAATGGCTAAGAAAAATATCAAAATTAACTAACAAGAAAAAGAAAAAGCTAAAGTTATGGCAAGCGCAATTACAATCGTATCAACATGGACTAGCGAATACTTTGCAGAAGTGTTCCTTACTCCAGCACTCGTATCAAACGGGTTATTTAATGGCGGCTACGATGTTGACCCGTTGGTTAACAAGTCAAAGACCGTTTATGTAGGTTCAGAAATGAAAGGCATAGTGCAAAAGAAATCAACTTGTGGTTTTAACCCCGTTGGTACTTTTGCTTTGTCAGAAGTAGTATTGAGTACCGAGCCGTTGGCAATCAACGTTGAGCAATGTGCCGCTACTTTTTACGATACCGTGTTTAAGAAAGAACTTAAAAAAGGTACAGCCGTTACCGATTTAAGCGGTACTATTATCGTGCCTTACATCGTTGAGAACTATCAACGTGCTTTGGTTAACGATACCTTTGCTTTGGCTTGGTTCGGTAACACTTCACTAGCTACCACCGCATTTTTGAGCAAAATACAAGGTTGGTTTCCACGTTTTGAAGCCGATGCCAATGTGTCAAAAATCTCTATCGGTTCAACTGGCGATTACGGTGTAGCTGCTTTGAAAACCGCTTACGAAAGCGAAACAGGACAGCTTATCCGTCAAACAGGCACTCCAGCTATCCACGTTACGCCTCAAATGTATTACAACATTTTGAGCACGTTTGAAAACAGCAACACCGATTACGGTCTAACTCGTTTGTCTAACGGTGGCGCACTTACTTACCGTGGCATACCAGTTATCGAAGAAACAACATGGGCGGTAACTATCAACGATTATTCTTTGGCTAACGAAAAACGTATGTTCTTTGGTAACTTGGAGAACTTGCACGTTGGTACTGACATTGCCAATCCTGGCAGCGATGCTAAGTTGTTCTTTGACGAACTAGAAGAAAAGTACTACTTCAAAGCAAACTTCGATTTGGGTGTAAATTACACTCACAGCGAGTTGATTGTTTACGGTCGTGGTTAATTAAAAAACGAAGGGGGTGTAATAGCCCCCTTTTAAAAAACATTAGATATGTGCTTAACAGCGAGTATTACAATACTATGTGCGGATGAGTCCGCAGTAGGTGGGTTCAAAAACCTATACGTTGCCAGCCGTGATAGCGTGGTGTCATTCACTAAAGGTGCGTTGCACTTGTACGATGCCGTAAGTATGGCAAGTACCGCAGTAGCAGACCAATGGCATGAGATTGGCAGCAAAGATTATACGATAGCTTTGGAAGCGACTAACGAACTTAGCGACAATGGCCCTAACTTCGTAAACACTTCATTGACTTTGACCGTACCTAAGATTGACAAAACCAAAAGCGCACAGCTTAACGCACTTAAAGAGTGTTGTAAAGTGGTTGTAATTGCGGTAACTAACGAAGGTAACGCATTTGTGTATGGATGGGACGACCGAGTTGAGGAAAAGGGCGCACTTCGTACACAAGTCAACACCACAGTTGGCGCAGGATTGGGCGACCCGAACCAATACACTTTGACCTTCACAGGACAACAAGTTGAACTACCTTACAATTTCGAAGGTACTATACTTGTAAGCGGTTCGCCAGTGGTTATTAGCTAAGGCTAAAAATATTTTTAGACCAATCTAAAATAGCCCTGCAATTTGTGGGGCTATTTAGTTATATTTGTAACGTATGGCACGAAATAGACGCACTCCATCAGTACAAGCCAAAATGCCGCAGATATTAGCGTTATCTCGGTACAATAATACAAGCGTAATGCCAACGGTGGCGGCTTTTGACGACAAGCTACCGATAGTACCGTATTACAAGGAAGATGGTAACGGGTTCATGACGACCTTAATACAGATAAAAGACCGTAGCGCAATGCACAAGGCTTGTATCTTGATTAAGCACGTTATCGCTTGTGGCGATGGTATAATAATCAAGCGCAAAGACGGTGAGCAATACGTAACTAACGAAGCATTAGATGCGTTTTTAGCCAAGGTGAACGACAAAAACGAAAGTGCGGAAGATGTTATTCAGAAAATGCTATTCGATGAGATAATGACCCGTATGCACACGGTAGCGATTACCCTGCAAACGATTGGCGAAGGTGAAGAACAGCAAGTTATCAGAGAGGAATTATCGGTAACGCATGAGGATATAAGTACGTTTAGACTAGGCAAGCCAATCGAAAACAAACTAAAGGAATGTTACCTAAGTTACCGATGGACAACCGACCTAGTAAAGTACGAGCAGAAAAAGCTAATGGACTTTGCGGAACGGTTGCCGTTGTTTGACGGGCAGGACTACGCAAAATCAGTAATTTATAGCACCACCTACGAAACGGGAACGTATTACTACGCTATACCCGACTACTTTACTTTAGAATTTAAGAGGTGGGCAGATATAAGCTATGCGATACCTACTTACAACCATTCAAGGATAGAAAACCAATTCAGACCGAGTGGATCAATGACTTTGATAGGTAGACCGCCCGAAGGTAAAGACCCCGAAGATTATGTAAACGAGGTTCAGAATAGGTTTACAGGCGAGGGTAATAACAGTTCAATGGTTATCAGTATCGTTGACCAAAAAGATGCAGCCCCGATAATCGAATTGTTCAACGATGCCCCCGAGGGTATATTTGAAAGCCTTAGCACTTTAGCAACCGAAAGCGTTTTAAGAGCACATAGGTTGCACCCTAGCATACTAATGGCAACCGCTGGAAGTCTAGGACAGGCAAGCGAGTTAAAGACCATTTTTGAACTGTTTTACAAAAACGTAATTGAAGGTTATCAATCGTCAGTCTTAAAGACATGGGACACTATATTGGAGTATGCAGGGTTCGGAGAATACACTTTAGAGATAGCCAATAACAGCCCTATATCGTTGCTCAATAACATTGACCTATCCAACATACTAAGCATAAACGAGATAAGAGAGGAATTAGGCTACGCACCTTTGGACACGGAGCAAGGGCAAACCAAAACATTAGCCGAAATAATCGGAGTAGGTGGATTGCAAGCTATGACAGCTATCGTTAGCGATGTTGAGTTAAGCGATGCTAGTAAACGTGGATTGTTAGCCGTTGCATTTAATCTGAATGACGAACAAATAAACAGTATTTTACCACCATTAACCCCAACGGTATGATAACGGTTAAACAGATACTCGCATACTTTCCAAACAAGTCAGACGACCCCGCATTTTTTACAAGTAGGTTGCCTATTGTTTACGTTCAATACATCAGACCGTTTTTAGGTACTAGCTTTTACAACGAGTTGCTAAGTCAGTACAATACAGACACGCTAACGACAGCAAACAAAGAGTTCATGCAAGACTATCTGCAACCGATTATAGCGCATTACGCTATGTATAGTGGACTTGCAATACGAAGGGCAGAACCAGCGGCAAACGGTATCCTACAAACCTTACCCGAATTTGGGCAAAACCCGACCGAAGCGCAAGTATCACTAAGCACGAATGCGGTATTATCGGCAGCCGAAAGCCTTGTAAAATATGCAAAGGACTTTTTAAGAGAGAACGCCAATTCATACCCATTGTATAATTGCACGGATAAGATAAGCGGTGGTTTTGGTTTGTACTTGGGCGATAGCAATTCACAGGTTTTCCTAGACAAAAACAGATAAGATGCCAGTTATACCACCAGTACGGACAATCTTATTAAACGACCACAAAGACTTAGTTGAGGGTGAACTACACTACCCTAAAGGATATACGTTGGCAGGGCGTGAAAGTTACCCCGTTAGGAACGTACACGCAGAACTAGAATGGCAGTTTAAATACTACCAAGAGCCTGTTATCGGGTTTACAAGCGTAGCGAGTAGCGCACCAAGTGACGGGGATAGATACATTTATACGGGCGTTGGAAGTTCAGCAGAGTTTGGCGGTGCGACAACCAATTCGATAGTAAGCTATTTAACGGTTGACAGTTATGGGCTTAATTACAACTCATGGGACTTCATAGCACCACAGGCAGGCACATTAATTTACGCCACAAGTGTCGATACGTTTTACTATTATGATGGCTCAATATGGAAGGATTTAGCAGCAGGCATAAACCCGACTGACAAAGACAATGCCACGGTAACATTAAACGGAGGTGCAAACAACGGGTTAATAAATAACTACGTTAATTTGTTTACGCCAGCGGTGGGTAAAATGTTTGAGTCGGTATTGTTAAAAAGCACGGGTTTGTTACCAAGCAACGGCAGCACCTTAATTAAAGTAGTATTGCACGACGGTACGCCAGCTAATGACATAGAGATAATGCCAAGCATCAGCACGGCAGAACTTGATGGGGTGTTATTTAAGAACGGGTGCAATGGCGAGGTGGTAAGCGGTGGGTATTCATTGAAGTTATTAATCACAGGCAACACGGTAACCGCAGGAACGGTATTGGTTGTCGCAAACTATTTAATATGAGGTATTTATTTATTATTGGTTTATTGGTTAGCTTAAATGTTCAAGCGCAAAAAACAATAAGAACTGATAGGCTTTATTTAAACGAGAGTTTAGAATTAAATAAGATTTTTAGCGGCGATACTTTAGCTTTTTTAGTGCAAAACAAGGTAAGCGGTGCTGGGTTAATTGTGAATTTAAAAAAACCTACCACTACTTTTGATTTCTTTGCTGGCGATTTGGGTTTTACCCTTAACTATGTAAACGGGGACTCTAATACGTTTGATGTTCGAGATGGTGGAGTATTACTACAATGGGGTGCGAATGATGGCAACGTAGGCATAGGAACGGAAACGCCTACCGAAAAGCTGCACGTTATCGGCACGAGTGTATTTACCGACACGCTAACATACGACATACCAAGTGCCGCCACGGGTTACGTATTGACCTCACAAGATGCGGCAGGGAATTCTAAATGGCAAGACCACACGGCATACGGTGAAATGGGTTTTGGCGATAGCCTTAGAACGATAGCACTAACTCAAAACGTATTTAGTGTTGTTACCAATTCTAATAATACTTTATGGAGCACCGCAGCTATTGACCTACACAATGTAACATACAGCGGTGATAGCCTTATAATCGACAGCGCAGGTACATATCAAGTGAACTTACAACTAAGCGTTGACGGTTCGGCTGGTAGCGTTATCCGTTTGGGCGTGTTTCTGAACGGGCTGTTAGCTTGTACTTGCACGGGCTACCAAGAGTTATTGAACAACCGTATTTTACAACTAAGCTACATAAACATAGATGCGTTGAATGCTGGCGATGTATTGCAAGTAGTGATAACCAACACGGCTAACGGTGATGATGTAGCTGCAGTAGGTGGCAAATTAACCGTTAACAAAATAAGGTGAAATACTTACTAGCCATATTACTATTCAGCACAAGCGTACGAGCAAAGCCTAACGTAAAAATGATTTACGGGCTTACTGGTTTTGGTTTGTCAGTAGTTGGTGCGAACATAGTGCCTTATAATAAGAATGTAGGGCTGTCTATCTTTGCTAGTGGATTTCCGTTTGTCGGGGTTGCGATAATGATTGACTATAAAAAAAATAAGCATGGGTAAGCCTATAACGAGCCAAAAAGGAACGCAATACCCGTTGACGTTTGCGGCTACTGAAAAGAATAGCAGCGGCAACACCGTTCCGTCGAACATATCGGGCGCAACTATTACGTTTAGCGTTTACGACATAAACCTAAATTTAATATTTGACGAAGTATGTACGATAACCGATGCAGCCAATGGGATATTCGAGTTCCTATTGACCTTTGATAATACGAAACGTGCTGGCAACTTCATTTGGAAAATAACAGCCGAATACGCCAATGGAAATATAATACCGTGGGGTGATGGCATATTCAAAATAAACGACTTAGGATGATAACGGTTGAGGTAATTGAGAAGGACTTCCAAATTGAAGTAGGGGCAAAGAATATCGTAACGTCTTGTTTGGACGGTACGGCAACAGCTACAAACACGTTAGGAACTAACATAGGTTCGATAAGCGTACCTAGTGGGGGTACTGGAAACATACCTATAACAGATAGCCTTGCAAGGCGTTCAGACCTAACCACAATCGTAAGCATACCAGCGGAAACAAACGCCACAATACCCGATAGCCCCGTAACCCTACAAAACACCGCTTTAACCTTTTTAAGCGTTACAAACGTAAAAGCAGACAGCAGCGCAACGATAACCGCACCTAACGGAACGGCTAACGCTAAAAACAGCGCAAATACGACAGTAGGCACGGCAGCAATACCAAGTGGAGCAACGGCTAATGTAAGCGTTGCAGATAGTACTATACTACGTTCAGATACCAGCACAATAGCAACCACACCAGCAACCGTAGCATACACGGTAGCCGATAGCCCCGTAAGTGTTGAATACCTAAACGGTACTTTGATAAGCAATACAAATGTAAAGGCGGCAAGTTCGGCAACAATACAAGTGCCTAATCAATTAACATTACAGAATAATGTAGATGCAAGTACCACCGCTCAAATAGTAACAGCTATAACTAATGCTGGTAAGGAATGCGATGTGCAAGGTCAATTATTAGATCGCTATAAAGTAGGGGGTTTTGCTTCAATTGGTTCATTCGGTACGTTAGCTGGTTCTAATGGTGCATCGATGGTGTACAATGGGCTAATATACATCACAAGCCTAAACAACGTACTGATTTATAATGCCACAACCTACGCACTACAAACAACCGTAACGGGCTTTAACGGTGCTAGCGAAATGGCAATTAGCCCCGATGGAAGTCAGTATGCGGTGGTGAACTTTACGGGCAACACGGTACGGATAATAGACACCGCTACCAATATCCAAATAACTAGCTTTGCGGTTGTAAATAATCCGTGGACAGTATCTTATAATGCCGATGGCACGGAGTTGTATATTTCGACTATCACAACATCAACTATAACCCGTTATAACTTAACAGGGTCAACACTAGGCACGGTAACGGGCTTTGACGGGCGTATATTAGAAGTAAGGCGAGTAGGTTCTAATTACCACGTCTTGACCGCCACAGGAACGGCAGGCGCAAGTACGCAACGTGTGAGGGTTATGGACTTTGCTACTAACACCGAACAATCAAGCAATCCATTAGGCACGGTAACAACCATAGGCACAGTACAATCTATTGCAATTGAGGGCAGTAGTGCTTATCTATGTACCTTAAAAGGTTCGGGTAACAGCACTACCTTGTTTGTGTACGAATACAACCTAAGCTACGTACTGCAAAGGGGCGAAAACACTTGTATCAACGGCACTAACCTTTGGGGGGTGGCGTATAACCCTGCTAATTGTGGCACTTTAGTTTTGCCTTGCACTCAATTAACCACCACCATAAATTTAATTGTATGACATTTTGGATTGTAGCTGATGGAGAAGATATTTTATTGGTGCACACCGAACCGCACGAAGGGGCAATTGAAGTTGCCGCACCCAATGACTTTATTGATTGTGGCGATACCGCTAACAAGTATAAATACGTGAACGGATTAATTGAACCTAAAGAATAATATATGAAAACAGGATTTTTTCAAGAAAGCCCGAACAATTACAGCATGACACGGCTAATGAGTTTCATTAACGTGTTGGTAGCTTCATGGGTAACAATAAGCGGTTCAAGTATTATGTTTGTGTTGGCGTGGAAGTGCATGAGCGTGCCAGCTTGTGACATTGCCACTGTGTTAAAAAGCACTACCATAGGTTACGACTATGTAACATTGGTATTCGGATTATGGTTGTTTGCATACGGTGGTAAAAACGCTGCAAAGTATATTGAATCAATGAAAAAAGATTAATTAACAAGCCTTTGGGGGGCGCAAATATGAATAGAGTGGAAGATTTTAAGATTAAAACCTTTAAGCTATTTTTTGAAGGGCTTGCATTTATCAGCATTGTAACCTTTGAAGTATTGCCGTTGTGGTTATTGGCTATTGCCTTTATTATTTGTGATTATATTACAAAAGTAAAGAACCTAAAAAGGCTAGAAATAGAATATCAACCACATGGCTATTTGAGGTCAATAGACAAGGCTTGGATGTTTTTGATAGGATTGATAGCCGCAGGGCTTTTGCAAGCCGCATTCTTTCCTACAATCGCAATTACAAGGTATGTAGCGGCTTACATTTGCATTCGTGAGTTAGAAAGTATATTTAAGAATATAGGATTAACCAGCGTGTTTTATGCGATAACCGATAAGCTAGGTTTAAAGGACTTATTTAAACAGAAAAAGAATGAGAATTGAATTTAACGATTTAACCGCTGGCGATGTATCAATAGGCGTTTATAGTTTAGAAGGTCAAGAATATGACGGACGTGAGTTTTATGAACTTGTGTTTGGCTTTTTTCTGTTTAATGTTTGCTTGACATTTTACAGGGAATAGCCAAATATTTTTTATTTCAAAAATAACAACTAACTTTAACGCATGCAACTAAGAGTAGACCGATACGCCCACTTAGAAAATGAAACCATTGGTAGGTTATATATTGACGGAGTTTACCAATGCTATACACTAGAAGATGAACACCGTGAATTAAAAGTAAAAGGCGACACCCGAATACCAGCAGGGCGTTACGAAGTGGTTTTAAGACGTGAGGGCGGTTTCCACATGAACTATGCTAAAAGGTTTCCCGACATACACAAAGGAATGCTACACGTTACGGGTGTGCCGAACTTCCAATTTATTTTAATCCACGTCGGCAACACCGAACTTGACACGGCTGGTTGTTTATTGGTAGGCTTGACTAAAACAGGGCGTACAATCGGGCAAAGCGTAGCCGCTTACAAAAAGATATACCCACCAATTGCAGCTGCACTAACGGCAGGTCAAAAGGTTTTCATTACATACAATGACTTATGAGCGATAACCATCTTACTAATATTGGCACTAATAAGATTAATCCAAGCCATTATAAAGGCTATTCGTATGAAGCTATTGAAATGATGGAGCGTATTTACGGTGCTGAAAAGACGGCTACGTATTGCGAACTAAACGCCCTAAAGTATAGAATGAGAATGGGTAAAAAGGACGGTGAAAGTATATCGGACGACCTAGCCAAAGAAAAATGGTATCTTGAAAAAGCAAAGGAATTGCGTGATAGCTTACATAAGTAGGCTATTTTCATTTTAAACCACTAACCAATGGAATTTAACTTTGAAGGGCAAAACGTAACCGATAAGATACGGGCTGAACTCGCTAAATACGAAGCCCCTAAAGCTAATGAATTTAGGATTATAGCCGACGTAGTAGGTTCTACGGATAAGTACGTAAAAATGGTGTATTATCGGGAACGTGACAAACAGACCGTGCAAGTCGAAGTTGAAGGCGGTGAAACATGGGAAGTAAAAAACGGCAAGTACATTTGGCAAACTAAGCACGGGGTAATTAACCTAGCGGTTGAATTTATAGACCAGCTATTCTTTGAATACTCAAACAAAGGGCGCAATTACACCCCCCGTAGGATATGCCACAAGCATAATTTAAAGCCGTGGGAGTTCCACAGCATTAAAACAAGATTACAGCTTTATAAAGACTCTAACGTATTTAGCCCGTACACATGGGACAATACGCCACTAGGTGAACGTGAGGGTATGGTAGCGGCTAAAATACGTCTTAAACTTGAAGATACAGGGCACGTACTGCAAGAGCAACACGAAAAGGAAGTCTTAAAGGCGTATAAGGCTGAAATTGAAAAAGGGGCAAAGTCAAAGTTTTTTGGAGACGAACTAAAAGCAGCACTACTTGACCATTTACCGATAATCGAAAAATACAGGATTAGCCGAATACCCGAACCTTACAAGATAGATTGCATAGCGGCTACCATAACCGATTTACACATCGGGGCCCAAGTTGAAGGGTTAAGAGCAACACAAGACTACAACAATGAGGTGTGCAAAGCCAAACTTAAAGAGATAGCCGAAATAATCAACCAGCAAGGCGCAAAGGAGGTACACATTAATATTTTAGGCGACTTGATAGAAAGTTTCACAGGCTTAAACCACCCGAATAGCTGGAAGTCTATGCAGTCTAAAATGTACGGGGTAACGGTTGTTATCGAAGCCTATAAAATGCTACTTGAATTCTTGTGCTCAATACATAATCTAAGCCAAGTAAACAGCGTAGGCGGCAACCACGACAGACCGACAGCAAGCAACAAAGAAGAAACAAATGGAGAGATAGCCGAGTTAATCAACTTCATGCTATCAGAGTCGCTAAAATCTATCAAATTTACCTATAATCATAGTTTGAACGCACAAGTCATTGACGGTATCAACTACATTTTGGTACATGGCGACAAAGGACATTCTAAAGATAGCAAGATAGGCACGCTAGTATTCAACCACGGCAAACAAGATATGTTTAACCTAGTTTTGGCAGGGCATTTGCATAGTAGGATAACAGGGTGCGACAGTTCAAAATACCGCAAAATAACAGTTCCTAGCGTGTTTACTGGCAATGCCTATTCAGACGATTTAGGTTTTAGCGGTACGGCTGGCTTTATTATCATTTCCAACCGTAACGGCTTGCCATTAATAACCGATTATACACTAACTTAGGGTATTATTTACACCTTTATTTACACCTTTATTTACACCTTCACTAACTTAGCGTTATGAGATACCTAATACTACTATTCTTATTTAGCGGATGCGCTGTAATGGATATGCCAAAGGCTAGAGCCATAAAGAAAATACAAAAGCTACAAGCCCGACAGGAACGGTTAGCCGATAAATACGACATAGGCACACGTGACACGGTTATATTTCGAGATACGATAATAACAGGCGGTTACAAGACGGACACGTTAGTACAATGGCGGTTTGACGTAGACACTATTTACAGCCAACCTAACGAGGTTATTAAGTGGCGCATAACACGTGGTAAGGTAGACAGTATTTACGTGCCTTACAGCGTTAGTATTGAATGCCCGACAGACACTACGTTCATTAGTGTAAAAATACCGTGCCCCGAAATAATTATTTCCAAATGGGAACGGTTTTATTCAAAAGTTTTGCTAACTTTAAAGCGGTGGTGGTGGATTGCCATAATCGTTACTTGCATTTATTTAGTTGCGAGGTTTTGGCGAAACATCAAGCCCTATTTACCGTTCATTTAGTTGGTTGTTTATTGGTTAGTGTGGGGGTGTGGTGGTTCGCACCCCCTTTTTTATGGTAACTATATACCTGTTTACACTAGATAAAAATAAGGAGGAAAAATGAAAACAATAAAAAACTTTTTTTACAACGTAGTATGGTTGTGTAATAACCGTTTACCGAAACGGATTGAAATAGATAATAAACTTGGGAGTGAACACCTGATTGATATAATTAACAAAGGAACTATAGGTTAACTTATTTTGCAGTTCCCAGTGTTTTCTTTATTGCTATTACATATTCATTGGTTCGCTTTATAGCGTTACCCGTAACATATTCTACGCTTTTGTCATTTAGCTTTGCTAGTATTTCTGAATGCATATCCATTGAAGTCTTTAGCATGGCTTCTATCCTAACAGAGCTGTCAAATAAGTGCTGAATTAGCTGTTGGGTATCTAGTGGTTGATTTGACATATAAATTGGTTTATTCAGTTGTAGGTGTAAATAACGATAAAATTATTTGGTAACCATATGCTTGTTTAGGCTAAATGGAATGATATTTGACTTCTTAATGTAAATACTTCTATCTTTGCAAATACACCACAAGAGAAACACCTATGGAAAATAATAGCTCTTCTTTAGAAACTAGAATTAAGTCATTGGAAGATTTAGTTAATGACATAAGAGGATTGGTATTAACTATCGGGAAACATAGTGTAGAGTCTTTTAAAACTGTCGATAGTAACTTTGAGAACCTTAAGCAGCAAGTGGAAATCCTAGACAATAGAGTACAAACACTACAAACCGCAGCTAAAGATGGGTTTAATGGAGTAGAAGATAAGATAGATGACCTAAAAACAGAGGTTATGAAAATAGAAAAAGTTTCCAATTACTCGGAGGAGTATAATAACCTTTTGCGAATTGCCTCTAAATAATTTATTTATCTTCTTTAGGGTTAAAATCTAGATCGGTTTTTAAATTGGAATTAAATATGGACAACTGCTCTGTTTTAGGTTGAGGATTATCTGGTCTACATAACAGAGGCAATATAAACGCATCGTATCCACTATTTACTTGCCCGTTTTTTTCGGCATAATCTATCTGTTTGAGCCCAACCCTCAAATCCGCATCAATAAACGGTTGTAGGTTGTTTGCGTCGATAAAAGAGGGCATATTGGGCACACGTGTTTCTGACTTTGCTCGACCCCTTTTTTTATGCCTAACCGTAAATTAAAGGCATTGATAATCAACTATTTAGCTAAACACCCGTAAATACTCTAAAAATAGTTTAGTAAAATTATACTAGCTATTATCTAAAGGTGTATCTTTGTTTTATACTTAACCACTAAACCAAACCACAATGAAAGCACTAGTAAAAGTAAACGGAGAGTCAGTAGGCATGTTTTACCAAATGTCAGACACCGAAACCCAAGCGGAAATGCACGCAAGGATATTAAACGTAATCGTTTACCGTTACGGAATATGCGGCATTGATATTCAATGGCAAGCCTAACAGTTCTTTCAAGATACGGGGGTAATGGTTACAAAATTGCTTGCCATTTGGCATATAAATTTAAGCCATTACCCCTTATAATAAAGCCAATATAGCCGTGGGCGTATTGCTTACGGGTAAATTTTTAAACTAACCAAAACGGGAACAGGTTTCTGAACAATATTATTATGAAGAATTTATTAACCTTAGCAATGGTATTGGTATCACTTTTCACCTTTGCGCAATCAGAAAATCCAATTAAACTAATCTACGAAAAAGATGAGTTTACAGGTAAAGAATACCTAGAAGTAGAGCCAACCTTGTTGGTATCTGAAGATGGTAAAAAAGGTTTCACTCTTTACCCTGTTTTAAGAAAAGAAGGCAGCAAATGGGCTTACTCAACTATGGGCGGAGTTTCAACCATCGGTGATTGCTTTGAAAACGATAAGGTTTTTATCATTTTTGAGGATGGTAGCAAATTTAGTATGACATCTTGGAGAGCCTTTAATTGTAAAGGTGATATTGGGTTTGATTTGTATGCTAAGTTTAGGAAAGAACTTTGCAAACCTATGAAGGCCATTCGCTTCCAAAATGCAAGAGACTATACGACTTTTGAAATGACCTTTACCAATCAGAATGACAAGAATTATTTTATCAATGTTTTTAAAGCATTGGATGAGTATAATGCTACTTATTAATTAAAGTAATCCCGTGGGGGCAGCTTATTTATTTAAGCTAGTTCGGGCAGAGCGTCCTCACGGGTAAACAAAAGCCGCTGTCAGTGAGGTATCAATTTGTGCAATATTTTGAAACCGTTTTGCTGGCAGCGGTATAATTTTAACAAATAACCCTAAAAGAATGAGCATAGAAACACAAATACACAAGGCACTAATAAGAGCCAATTTTTTAAAGGACAAAGACCCCGAAACGGGTTTTGCATGGATAGCTAATGCAATGGCTTGTAATTATACAGACCTTCAGATTGAATTGATAGGTTTGCATGGTGATTACCACGCCACAGGCGAAAAGATAACCGTTAGTGAAGCGGTTGAATTGTGGGCAAGGCTAACAGGCAAAAAGAACACCGTAGATAACTTTATTGAAACAAAGTGTTGGGCGCAACGCAACGGCTTCGAGATTACCACCACATCGGAGAAAGTACCAACTGAAACGAAACGGGGTGCAGGAAGACCGAAACTAACTATCTATTACGAACCAGCAAGTGTTTACAGGCTTGCACAATTTTGTTTGAAATGCGTGAAATAATTTTTAAAGCCAAAAGGCTAGGAGAAAGCCAATGGGTTGAAGGTAGCCTAAAGCAAACGGGCGGTATTTGTGAAATTCACACTTTTGATAATGAATCCTACGCAAAAGAAACCGAAAAAAACGGCTGGGACATATTCGATTACACAAACGATGTAACAGTAGACCCCGAAACCGTTTGCGAATTCACAGGCTTAACCGATAAGAACGGGGTTAGAATTTGGGAGGGTAGTATAATAAAGTATATCCCAACTAACACAATCCTGCAAGTAGTTTACATTAACGGTGGTTTTGCACTAACGTATATGCCTAATGCTTATTCACCGATAAATTGGGAAATTGAATACGAGGGCGAAGATTACGACTTTGCAATTAGCAACGACTATTTAACTAACTCTGAAGTATTAGGCAACATATTCGATAACCCCGAACTACTAAAAAACTAACCATGTTCAAACGACCTTTTAAAGCGATGGATTTAGCCTTAGGCTTGTTTTATCTGTTTATTCTTTTTGCTATTTATTTACTTGTAAAAACCCAATATTAATATGAATTTTGAACTAACGGGTAAACTCTTTGAGATATTCGCCACCCAACAAAAGACAGAGAAATTTAAGAGCCGTGAGTTTGTGCTCGAAACCGTTAAGCAAGTTGGGGACCGCAGCGTTACCGACTACGTAAAGTTTCAAACCACTAACGATAAATGCGATGTGCTGAACCGTTACAAGACAGCGGACACGGTTACGGTACATTTTAACATTCGTGGTAACAAATGGGAAAAGGAAGGCAAAGTAAGCTACTTTACAAACCTTGACGCATGGCGTATTGAGGGCAGTCAGCAAACCAATGACACGGCAGCGAGTTACGATGCGCCAGCAGGAGATTTTGACGACAAATTGCCCTTCTAAAAATAGTTTAAAATTATTTTTGGAAATACATACTTTGTATTGTTTTTTGCCTTATCTTTGTTTCACACTTAACCAGTAAACCAAACCACAATGGAAAACGAAACCCCCTATTTTAAACTAGCAACCGACAAATTTAGCGAAATATCTAAGTTGATATATTCAGACAACCTAGACAAAGTAGCCTTAGCCGATTTGATTATTGAGTACGGCAGCCTAAGATACAAAGACGGTCATAAAGATGGAACAAGATAATTTAACCACTAAACAACCAAACATGAGTTTGATATTTGAAAAGCTGGCAGCCATTCAGCAAGACATTAACCCTATCGGCAAGAACCAAAAGAACGCAGGGCAGGGCTTTATGTTTCGGGGCGTAGATGCCGTTTACAACGCACTACACCCGTTACTAGCTAAGCATGAAGTATTTACCACTAGTAAGATTATCAACGCTATCCGTGAGGAAAAGGAAACCAAAAACGGTGGTAAGGTTATTTACTCAATCATTGACGTGGAATTTACGTTTTACGCCAAAGACGGTAGCAACGTAAGCACACAAGCCCGTGGCGAAGGTATGGACAGCGGCGATAAAGCCAGCAACAAAGCAATGGCAGTAGCGCACAAGTACGCACTAACGCAAACCTTTACTATCCCTTACGAGGGTATGGTTGACCCCGATGCAGAAAGCCACGAACTAGCTAATGCTATTGATACGGCTATTGCAGGGCTAATTGACTATGAAGGTCGTGAACAAGTTACCGCATACTTCAACAAACAAACCGCAAAGGTAAAAGCCGATAAGCGTTTTATTGAAGCGTGTAAAAAACAGTCAGCATGAGCAAAGAACTATACGAAATCCAACAAGAACGGGCGATGATTGACAAAGCCCGTTCACAAGAACAAGAATTTACTAACCGCCAAATAAACCTAAAACATGATAAGCCAGCACCAAGACAGCAACCTACCGCCCGACTATAAAGAGCCAAAGCATTCACAAGACAGCATAGCGTTTAGAGTAAAGCGTGTAGAACCGCTAACCGATGCGGAACGTGAAGCGCAAGCGGAAGCGTTTAAGTACATAGACGAATACGACAAGCGTAGCAAAGGGCAACAGTTCCAATGAAAAGTATTAAAATACCGTGCGAGGTGGTTAACGGGGCTATCCAATTAAACAGGGTAGCCCTAGACCGCCAAGTAAAAGCCTTAAAAGATGGTTTATACACGGTAGCCATTGAACCCGTTACGGACAACATTAGCCACCAGCAACGAAAATACTTTTTTGGCGTTGTAATTTCGGATTTACAGTCAGGATTTGCAAACAAAGGTATTGCGGTAAGCGTTCAAGAATTACGCACGTTACTAGAAACCCTGTTTATGTTTCGTGAGGAATACAACCCGGTACTAGATACCACGCTAAAAGCCCGTATAAGCCTATCTAACAGCCCCAAAGGAATAAGCAAAGAGGAATTTAACACCATTAAAAACGCTATCCAGCAGCACGCTGCAACCGAGTGGGATATTTACGTGCACGACCCTAACGAACCTATTTTTAAAGACAAAAACTAAACGACATGAAAAAACAAGCAACTGATGAAATTTTAGCCCTTATTGGGCACAAAAAATTAGCTATTAGCCTACAAGGTTATATTAATGCGTACCTTGACGGAACTGGTGATATGTGTGCGCTTACTGTAGCACAAGAAATAACAGATGGGTTAGGTTTACAACGCAGGTATAACAGAAGTGAAATAAGGGATATTTTACTCAAATATAAACCCGAATAACAAAAAGCCCTACATTAACGTGTGGGGCTTTTTTAGTATCTTTAAAGTATGAAACAAAGCCCACAAATAGCACTCTATTGCTTATGGCTAAAGTCTAAATCAGTTGACTACGTTTTAGAGTCAACCTTTCACCCTACTCGTAAATGGCGTGCAGACATAGCAATACCTAGCTTAAACGTGCTTATCGAATTTGAAGGCATAATCGCAACCAAATCAAGACATACAAGTGTAACAGGCTTTACAAACGATTGTGAGAAATATAATGCAGCGCAATTACTAGGCTGGAAGGTGCTACGCTACACGGTGCTGAACAAAAGCCAATTTTTTACGGATATTGAAAGCCTGTTATGAGAGAGTTCCGACCAGTACCAAAGCCCGAACCAAAAGCCAAAGCAAAACCCAAACCGATTAAAGCACGTTCAGCTAAACGGGCAAAACAGGAACGTGAATATACTAAGCTACGCAATGACTACCTAGCAGCCAATCCAACGTGCGAAGGGCAATTAACAGGGTGTACTGGCGTGGCAACGGAATTGCACCACTCAATCGGGCGAGTTGGTGAACTATTAAGTAATACTAAATACTTCAAAGCAAGTTGTCATAATTGCAATATGCGAGCCGAAACGCACCCAAACGAAGCAATGGCAAAGGGTTTTATCTTTTATCGAATAGCCCGATAAAAATAATTTTAAAAAACTTTTAGGAAATGATACTTTGTATTGTTTTTTACCTTAGCTTTGTCAAATAGTTATTCAGTTACCAATAAACAAACCAAAAATGAAAACAGCAACACCATCAGAATTGTATAGCATATTGCTTGATTACGACAATATGTTTGGCTCAATTAACCACGTTCAGAAAAGCAATTACGAACTTTTACATGAGTTACACAATATGCCAGATTGTACGCTACACTACGTAATAACAGGCGATTGTTTAATGATTTTCTCAAAACCTAGCCAGCAATGAAACGACTTGTAAAAATAATACTAGCCATAGTTATACTGTGGCTAGTTATTGATGCCGCTAACTCTATAAACGCTGTTTTATGATATTAAGCGAAAATCCACGGATAGAATTTACTTGCGAGGATAACATGTGCTTGATGGCACGATATTCAGATAAACACTTTGAGTTGGCTATTGTGGACCCGCCTTACGGGATTGGGGTGAATCATAATATGGGTAGGAGAAAAGGAGATAAGCCATCAAATTATAAACCCGAAACCTGGGATAAAATACCCCCCTCTATATTATATTTTAATCAGCTATTTAATATTTCGAAAAATCAAATTGTTTGGGGTGCAAATCATTTTATTGAAAATATGGCAAGAAATTCAAGTTGCTGGCTATTGTGGGATAAGGGATTTAATAAAAAAGTATCGTTTGCACAATTCGAAATGGCTTACACATCTTTTAAATCAACAGCAAAAAAGTTTGATAAAAACCCAAACCTTACCGAACGCATCCACCCCACTCAAAAACCAGTTGCGCTTTACAAATGGCTACTCCAAAACTATGCCAAAGAGGGCGACACCATACTAGACACCCACGTAGGCAGCGGAAGTATCATGATAGCGTGCTGGGAGTTGGGGTTTGACTTTGTAGGTTGCGAACTTGATAAGGATTATTACGAAGCCGCAATTAAGCGTTTTAAAGAACACGTACAGGCGCACCCCAAACTATTTACTCCAAAACAATTAACTAACATTCAACTAACCATCGACTAATGACACCCGAACAGAAACAAGAATACAACGCTAAACGCTGCAAAGACATAAGCGAAAAGGCAGCACGGCAACGAGCCAATTTAGAAGCCATTAGGGAACGCAACAGGGCAACGGCTAAAGTGATACCCAACGGACATCCATTAAGCCCTAAAATTGCAGATAAAACGGTATTGCCAAAAGTTAAGCCGATATACGGTACACCCGATTACGTACCGCAAAGGAAAATCAATCATGGCTAAACACTTGCAAAGGTTAATACCCGAAGGTCAAACGTGTTTGTGCAATAAATGTAAATTGCCTTTTGCCAAAAACCCCGATAACTTTTATTACAAAAACAACGGAATAATAACTAGGTATATCTGCAAAGGTTGTTACAAATTATACACAAAATCAAGGTTGTACGAAAGCAGGGCAAAGGCTAAAGAACCGAAACCCGAAAGGAAACAAGTTTTACTGGAAATAGTCAAAACTCGCACATTTCCAAAAGGCCATCCAATGAACCCGACTAAAGAACAAAGACAGGCGTTAATTGACAAAATAGAAAGTAGGAGAGTGTATAAGAATGAAAGCCGCAACGATTAGAACGCAACGCATAAAGCGATACCCCAAAATTATCAAGTGCTTACAATGCAACGAAGATAAAAAACGTGGTCAATACTATTTCAAAGCGAATGGAGTAATAAGGTCGCACAAGTGTATTGTATGCCATAACGCACCCGTAATTGAGTTGAGGGTAAAACCGAAAATAGTGTTACCACCTTTTGGCAATAAGCGTAGCGCAATGAATGAAATCGAAAACCTAAACCACAACCCAAAATTCTTTAGCTGGCTATGTGCTGGCACTAACCAAAACTTTAAACCATGAACTTCCAAGAATATCACGAGCAAAACCCCACTGTTTACCCTCGCTTTTTAAAAATAGCGATAGAAATGCACTCTAAAGGCTTTAAACGCTATTCGGCTAAGGCAATCCTTGAAGTAGTAAGATACTTCACCAGCGTTGCCGAAAATGGCGGCAAATTCAAAATTAACAACAATGTTACCCCGATGTTTGCAAGACAAGCGATAAAAGACCTTCCATCACTTGATGGGTTCTTTGAGTTGCGCAGAAGTAAATTCGATAACCGTATAAACGATTGAGTTATGGGTAAATTTTTAGGATTTAGTGTATGTTATTTAATGGTATTATTTATTGGTGTATATTTATATACTAAACGTCACATTTGCCCCGAAACAATACCAACACAAGTAACGGATATGTTCACCATCAAAGGCGACACTATCTATCTCAAACAAGATGCGGACTTTGTAATTTCCACACGTGGAATTGACATTGACACCGCTGGAATTATTCACCGTAAAAACAAATAGCATGAAGTATTTAATTGCGCTGGCAATAATTGGCTTATGTGCTATTGGCTGGCGTGTTGGAAGCTACATAGCAAAGCAACAAATTAACCGAAAAACTTGCACAAGTGAAAAGTAAAGTGTAATTTAGCGGTACGATAATAAACTAAGGTTGACGACTGCCAAAACGCAACCGAAGTATCTAAGACATTTTTATATACCCTTGTAGCCGTAGGATATGGCAGTATCCGAAAGCGCAAGGGTATTTTTATTTTATATGGCTAGTGAAAAACTTAACGGCTACACGCTAACAAAGGCATGGTTTAATTTTGCCTTTAATAACCCCGAAGTATTTAATACTACTGACCACGCTTTATACTTTTGGGTAATGGACTGCGCTAACCGTAACGGCTGGAAAAGCAAGTTTTCGTTTGCAGCTAGTACCGCTATGGAAGTATTGAGCATATCGCATTACAACACCTACAAAAAGGCATTTGATAAATTGGTATTGCACGGTTTTATTTCCGTGGTAAGGAAAAGCCCAAACCATCATCAAGCTACCATAATTAGTATATCACAAAATGACATAGTAAGTGATGAACTAACTAACACACTAACTAACACACTAGGTGATGTAGTAAGTGATGAACTAACTGCAACACTAAGTGATACATTATATAAACAACAAACAACAAACAACAAACTAGAAAGAGAAAAAGCGCACCCTATTTTTGAAAAGTCAAATTTAAAAAGGGAATGGGATATACCTTTTATGCCTGACTTTACCGAAAAAATATTAAAGCACCCAAACGGTAAAGCCACGTTAAACGAGATAGCCGAATTATGGGACACATGGATAGCGGTTCGTTACAAAGCGCACAACAAACAATTTACCAGCGACATAAGCGAAGCACAAGCCCTTAAAACATTAATAGCAAAGTGCAAAGGCTCAACACAAGTTATTGAAAGCATAAAGCGCATGATTGTAGTTGAATCCGCAAACCCGTTTACAGTGGATATTGAAACCACAACCGAAAAGAAACCAATATTGAACCACTACGGATTTGACGTAAGCAAATTAGGATAACATGGAATGGAAGGATATTAAGTTAGGAAACCGCACCACAGGCACTATACAAACTACTTGCCCCGAATGCAGCCACACCCGTAAGAAAAAGACGGATAAGTGTTTAAGCGTGGATTTAGACCGTGGATTGTACAAGTGCCATCATTGCGGTACTGGCGGCACAAAAAACAAGTTCCAACCTAAAGAGGTGGTAGTGGTGGAAATGCCTAAGCTAAACACTACCGAGTTAAGCGAAAAGATGTTTGCTTATTTTCAGAGTCGCCACATAAGCACCACCACCATCAAACGTAACAAGATAACCGAGGGTTTACGGTACATACCAAGTGAGCAAAAAGAAATGAACTGCATTTGGTTCAATTACTTCAAAGGCGGTCAACACACGAACACTAAATTTAGAACCGCAAATAAAAAGTTCACCCAAGTAAAGGGCGGCTCAAAACACTTTTACAAAATTGACGATGTAAAGGATACGGCTATTATTTGCGAGGGTGAATGGGATGCGCTTAGTTGGGAGGAAGCAGGGTTTAATTACGGCATATCCGTACCCGATGGAGCACTACCCCCCAACGCTGAATACTCCGATACTAAATTTGAGTACATAGACAACGACATTGATGTGTTGTTAGGGGTAAAGGACATTTACCTAAGCATTGACAACGACCCAGCAGGGCAACACCTTCAAAAAGAATTGAGCCGAAGGGTAGGGCGTGAAAAGTGTTTTATAATTGATTTGGGCGACTTTAAAGACGCTAACGAGGTATTAACCACACTAGGTAAGGTAGAGGGAATTGAGTTCCTTAGAAACGCTATAACAAACGCAAAGCCATATCCAATTGAGGGGGCGCAAACGGTCAACAATTTTAAAGACCAATTATTGGATATTTATCGCAACGGCTTTGACAGCGGCAACGGGGTTAACTTCCCGACACTAGACAAGTTCATTAGATGGGTTCCGATGTTGTACATGGTTACAGGAATACCCTCACACGGTAAAAGTACCTTTTTAGACCAAATAGTATGTAGGCTAATGGAGTATAGCAATTGGAAGTTTGCCGTATATTCACCCGAACACCCCCCACAATTACACCTACAAAGGCTTGCCCGTATGTTAAACGAAAAGGCTTTTTTCGGGCATGGCAGAATGACGGAAACGGAACTACTGGATACAGTGGCATGGCTTAATGAACGCATATTTTTTATCATGCCCGACAATGACGACTTTGGGCTTGAAAATATACTAGACATTGGCAAACAGTTGGTAGTTCAAAAGGGCGTTAACTGTTTGATAATTGACCCGTGGAATACGGTAGATCATCAGATCCCAAATGGCATAAACGAAAAGCAGTACATTAGCAAAGCCCTAACCAAGCTGAAGCTATTTAACAGCAAACTAGATTGTGCGGTGTTTCTAGTGGCACACCCTACCAAGATGCAAAAGAACGACAACGGTACATACAAAGTGCCAACAGGGTACAATGTTTCAGACAGCGCACACTTTTACAACAAGGCTGACATGGGTATAACCGTGTACCGTAACTTTGATACTGGCATAGTTGATGTACATATTTGGAAGGTTAAATTTGAGGGTATACTCGGCCAACAAGGCGTGGTGAACTTTACGCATGACAAAGTTACCGCCACTTACAAAGAGGTTGACGATTTCCAATCAATACAGCCGATTGCCACACCTATAATTGAGCCCAAAATAAGACGACCTAATGATGAGGAATTTGAAAACATTGGAAGTGATATACCCTTTTAATTATTGGCTCAATAAACTTCCGATAGGAATGCGAGCCGACCTAATCCAAGCCCGTACAACGGCAAGTAATTTTGAAAGCCTAAAAGACTTTATAATTTTCGGTTTTGTTTGGGGTAAAACCCAACAAGGAAAAGAATATTGGAAAAGTATAATAAACCCTAAAAATAGTTTAAAATAAGTTTTGTAAATTCAAAAGAATAGATTTGTTTTGTCAAACACTAAAACCAAAAGCAATGACACCAGAGGAAATAATTAAACAACTTAAACGTTATAATATTTATGATGTACAAGGCGCAAACGACAAAGCCATTGAAGCTATCAAAGCCTACGCACATGAAATGCGTGAAACGGCACTTGCTGAACGTGATGCCGAGATAGCCCAGCTAAAGGCTAGGGTAAAAGAACTGGAAACGCTACTAAATAAGTAGCTAAATAGTTGATAATTAGAGTATTAATTAGTAAATTTACGTAAAGACTAACCAATGAACACATTAACAATAACAATAGGTATACTAGCCCCTGTAATTACTTTTTTAATCGGTAGGTACTTTAGAGCCGTAAAAGCAAAGGAATTTGATAACGTATCTAAAGCCCGTGATTATTGGCGTGACCAATATCAATGGATTTATGCTAAAAAACAAAAGCTACAAACGGATTTAAACGAGTGTGAAAGTTTGCTTTATGAAGTTACTAGCAAATTTCCTAAATTTGAATTAGTAGCCAATAAACAAAAACACGCAGCAGCGAATGACAATTACCTTTACATTGAAGGTGAGATTAACGGCAACCGTGAAGCTGGATTATTGAAGTTAAGTGATTGGGGTAAAGCCCAAGAAAGACTTTTAAAGAACCCCGAAGATAAACCAAATAACGAATAAATAATGTATCTTTGTATAAACCTAAACCAATAACCTAATAGCTAAACCATAAGACAATGAGCAACAAACTAGCCCGATTTATTGATAAGTATTCAGATGTTGAGATGCGATTTGACAGCGTAATAAACTTCAAGCTAAATGACAAACGGCAAAGCATTGAGTACGGCAAAACCACTATGCTAAGTTTTATTGATTGGATGTGCATAAGCGATTACCAAGTATGGATAATAACTAACGACAATGGCTTTACGTTTGTTACCGATGATTTATTACAAGCGTTTAAAGCTATATTGCACTACAATAAAACAGGTAATGGCGATTTTTTGCAGATAGTAGCGCACAAAAGCTATCGAGCCGCATACCAAGACTTATTGCAATCCGAGAATGATTTTACCGAAGGCGGTGGCGATTTAAAAGATTTGAAAATTGAACTTGTCAAGCCATGTTAATCATTATTATATTACTAGCTTTACTATGCTGCTATTTATCTTATAAGCTAACCATGCTTAAAGATGCGTCAGATACTTTTGCTGAAATAGTAATTCGTAGTACGTACGTTAAGTATAACGGCATAGTGTACCATAAGAATGATTACAACGAAGATAACTGCATACTTGTTGCAGGGCAAAGTGCGTATGTAGAAGTATTACCAAAGGAAACAAAATGGGAATACGCAACTGCGGAAGAATTTATTATAAGTGAAATGAGTTTAAAAAGTAATTATGCCAGCAGGTAGACCAAGCGAATACAACAAGATGATAAAGCTAAGTACAATAAAACCAAACCCAAGCAATCCGAGGGTAATTAAAGACGATAAGTTCCACAAGCTAGTTAACTCTATCAAGGAGTTCCCAAAGATGCTTGAATTACGCCCAATGGTAGTAAACGAAGATAATGTACTACTCGGTGGCAATATGCGCTTAAAAGCCCTACAACACCTTAAATACGAGGAAATACCCGATACATGGGTAAAGCAAGCCAGCGAATTGACCGAGCAGGAACAACGGCAGTTTATAATCAAGGATAACGTAGGCTTTGGTGAATGGGACTGGGAATTGCTGGCAAACGAGTGGAATAGCGATGAGTTGAACGAGTGGGGTTTGCAAGTGGAAGTGAATTGTATCATTATGAAAAGAAAAAAGCGCTATCCAATAATGAATTAAAGCAATGTGGAACATATCCAATGGATTACAACTTTAAGAACATCGAGCCAAAGTATTTAATCGGCATGAGTGTACCACCAGTAATGACAGCACAAATAGCTAATCAAATCAAATTGCAATGGTTAGACAAAATAAAAAGTAATGGCATATAACACCGCAACGCTAAAGAAACAAGCTTTAGCCGCAATAGAGAAACACAAGCTATTCTTTATTGAGGATGTTGTTGCGTTTATACCGTGTGGCAAAACAGCTTTTTACGAACATTTTGCGAACGAAACGAACGATAGAAAGGAAATAGACGAACTACTTGAACGCAACCGCATCGAAGTAAAAACGAGTATGCGTAGCAAGTGGTACAAAAGCGAAGCGCCAGCATTGCAATTAAGCCTATACAAGCTAATAGCCACGACAGACGAAAGGAACGCACTAAGCATGAGCAAGGTAGATGTAACCAGCGGAGGTGATAAGATAGACAACACGATAGTAATTAAGCACGTTGATATGAGCAAACCCGAATAAAGGCACAATTCTTATCGGGGTTTAGTTGTGTAAATGATAATAAATGAAAGGTAAGATAATAATAGTACCCATCACAACGGTACGTGGCGAAACCTTTTACCTAGCCTACAAGACATTAAAACAGGCGTGTAAGGCTCACGGGGTTAGCTACCACAGCGCAACGAGTTACCTTAAAGACAACCCTAATAAAGATAGGTACTTCCATAAGAAAACAAACATTACCTTTGTAAAGACTGAATTGGTTTAAATGGAGTTAAATTTTAACCGTGCGTATAATAGTCTAAAGTCAACCAATAAGCGTTATGTTTGCTTGTGGGGAGGGCGTGGCAGTGCGAAAAGCTACACCGCTGCACAGGATATTGTAATCAACATGGTTGAACAAGACTATTTTCGTTGCGTTATAGCCCGTGCCAATTTTAGCGACATTCGAGGTTCACAGTTCCAACAGCTAAAAGATATTATAAATGGTAGCGGCATGGAGCACCTATTTCACATTCGAGAAAACACAATGGAAATAGAATGCAAGCTAAACGGCAACAAGATAATCGCTAAAGGGTTTCGTGCAAGTAGCGGCAGCGCAACGGCTAAAATGAAATCAATTACAGAGGTCAACTACGCATGGGTTGAGGAAGCCGATGAGGTGAGTTATACAGACTTTAATAAGTTTGACCTATCATTAAGAACAACCAAAGGCAAAAAGCTAAAGATTGTTTTAAGCTATAATACCGAGAATGAGGACTGCTGGCTAAAAACCAAGTTTCACGATACCAACTATTCAGAGTGCGAGTTTATCCATACTACCTACCATTGCAATATACGGAACTTACACCCCGACTATATCCGCAAAATGGAAAGCCTATTGGAAATCGACCCCGAATATTACAGGGTAGTTGTACTGGGTGAGTGGGGCAGCGGTAAGCAAGGTAAGATATTCGACAAATACGAAACGGGCGAATTTCCGCAACACTTCACAAGCGAAGCCTACGGGCTTGATTTTGGTTTTACTAATGACCCTACGGCTTTAGTACACATACGCTATTCAGAGGGCGCAATTTACGTTAGGCAGCTAATATACGGTTACGGGTTGACTAACTCTGACATTTGCGATAAGATGCGAGGTTTGGGCGTTACACGAAATGACGTTATCTTTGCTGATAGTGCAGAGCCAAAATCAATTGAGGAAATATACCGCCAAGGGTTCAACATCAAGCCAACGGTAAAGGGTGCGGATAGCATTAATTTGGGTATCCAACTAATGAAACAATATCCGTTAGTATTTTGTCAAAGCCCCGACATTATGAAGGAATTGAAAAACTATACATGGGCAAGCGATAAGATGGGTAATTTATTAAACAAGCCTATTGATGCGTTCAACCATACCATAGATGCGGCACGCTACGCCTGTACGGGGTTAATGGGTCAACCTAAAAACCAAATATACTACTAATGACACTACGACAGTACATACAAGTAATGGATGCCTTGATAGGTGTTGACATTACAGACGATATGACAGGAACGGATATGCTAGTAAGTTACCCTAAACAGGCTTATAAAGTGCTACTAGTTTGCACGGATAAGACCGAAGCGGAACTACTAGCCAAACCCGTTACAGAGGTCGTGGGTATGCTTGAAATAGCCGTACAAGGGTTATACCTTCCAAAGCCTTACGAAGTACCTTTTATTGAGGTGAACGGCAAAACCTACACCGCTTGTGAGCCATTGCTAATGGACATGGGGGCAAAAAGAATACCGTACGGAAATATCGAATTTGGAAACTGCATCGAAGCCCTAACGATAATGGATAACACTACGCACATTCACAGGGCTATGCCAATGGTGTTAGCTTACTTGTACGAAGGGGAGGGACACGTTACCGAAAAAGCAAACGAGTTTTTGGATATGGATGCGAGAGATGCGGCTAGTGCGTTCTTTTTTTTTGCGAGGTTAGGGCGTGGATATACAACACATTTATCAAACCGACTAGCGGAGATTACAGAACGGCAAAACACAAAGCAGCAGGTCAACGGGCTGGCGAGGATAAGTTAGCCCCGTTCGGGTGGTATGCCACACTAAGGGAAGCAAGCCCCGACATCAGCAAGGATAGTATAGTAAAATCTTTACCCGTGCATGAAGTGTTTGCGTACATAATGCACAAGCGCATGAGTAGTAAAGTTGAATACAAGATGCAGATTTACATGAGTGAAGTTGTTAAGTAGCAGATAATTAATTATATTTGAGCATGAAAATAGTTGACCGATATTACCCTGAAAGCAAAACATACCAGTACGGTATTACCGAACTTGATGTAATAAACGGCAGGCAAACATACCCGTATGAAGACAGAGCCGAAGCCGCTGCGCAATTACGACTGGCACGGCTGAAGGAACGTGGCGCACGTAACGGGGGCAGATTCAGAGATAGAGCATTCGAGAACGCACTAAAAGCAACCGATAGGATATGAGTATATTTAAGATTAAATACAGGATTAAACCCGTTGTTGGGGTGAATAAAGAGCAAACAGGATTAGACCAGTTTTATGTACTGCAATTAAAAAAGTGGTATCATTTAAATTGGCATAATATTTTTGAACGTGCAATAATAGGCAGGCATGAGGCGTGTATCGCATTAACGGAATTGGTTAATAAAGAACAGCCATTTGGATTATGACGATAGAGCAAGCCAACGAAGCGGATATACAGCAGGCATTATTGAACTGTTACCCCACGTTGTATGCTCAATTTAATGCGATAGTACATTACAGACGATACGGGGTGTTCCCGTTTGACCCACAATTAAACTAATGATACCCAAAATACTACTCGGAGCACCAATAAACCAGCGCAAGGCGTACGTACTTGACGAGTGGCTGAAGTTCATTAGGACACTTACCTATCCTAACTTGCATATTATTCTAGTGGATAACAGCAACGACCCGAAATGGCACAAGACAATAAAGGGTTTTGATGTACGCAGGGTAGAACCTAAAGGCAGACCCGAAGCGTATATCGCAGCATCACAAGAACTGATAAGAGAGTACGCACTAACCAACGGGTTTGATTATCTGTTTAGTTTGGAATGTGATAACTTTTGCCCACAAGACACTATTGAACGGCTACTAGTTTACCGTACCGATAACATTAACGTGCCATACTTTTTGAAGGAAGGATTAAATACCACCGTTGGCGTTCAGTTGATGGGTATTAACCAAGCCACATACAGGCGGTTTGATGTACCACCGCCCGAAAGCTGCATAGGGTTTTTTGATGGCAAACTAAAGACAGGCGTACCATCAATAGGGTGTAGCCTGTTTAGCCGTAACTTGCTCGAAAAGGTAAAGTTTAGGCATGACCCAAACCAGTTAGGTAAGTTTAGCGATAGTTGGTTTCACCTTGACAGCATGAGAGCAGGCATAACCCCCGTGATAGTAACCGATATAATTTCAACACATAAAAGAAACCCCCAATGGAGTTCGATAAAGACAAGTTAGAACAAGACTGGCAAGATAGGTTTGCCCGTGAACATCGAAATGTATCCCTAATTGAAGGATATAAAGGAGCAAAGCAAAAGGCGCTAGATAAAGCCGAACCCGATAGCGTGGAATATTGGCAGCTAGGTATTGAGATATTTGACTTAGAAACAAATATACAGGTAAAGCTGCACTACATTGAAAGTATGAGGAAGGATAAGGCGCAACAAGAGTGGTGGCTAGGTCAATATATGGAGTTTTGCAAAAACCATTACTTAGATGTTCTGAAAAAAGTAAGGGTATGTATAGACCGAAAAACTGATAAGGCAAGCGTATTAGAGGTCTTGACAAAGGAAATGCCGCAACGTGAAACGCCTGAATGGTATGCAAGGATATGGGAGATTAACGAGCACGTTAACGCTGCGAAAGTACCGACAACCGAACAACTAAAAGCCGTAAAATGAAACTAGACATACAAGATTGGCAAACTAAACAAGCGGCTTACGGTGCTTATGTAGTTCATATGCTATCACTTGCAAAGCCTAGATACTTGCATAACTTTACCGATATTGCATATTATTCTCCAACGGTAAAAACAGGGTTATTCGGTGGTTTTATTTCGGGAATAGATACAAGTAAATATTTAATGGATTATCCGTTTTGCCCAACAAATGTAAAATACTTTGCTGAAAAACCAAATAGGATTATTGGCAATATATCAACTAGCATAATTAATAATAGCTACCCAATTGCCACGTTTGAATATTTTATACAGAACTTATGGGAGCATTGGAAAGAAAGAATAGATTGGCTAATGACTGGCAATGATAAATTAGATAGTCAAGTAAAAAAAGCATTTGCATGAGAATAAGCCTAATACACCCCAGCCGCAGTCGCCCCGAAATGGCGCACGCTAACTACCTTAATTGGCTAGCTAAAAGCGAAGCCCACAACAACGGTACATCAAAGATAACCATTGAACATATTTTATCATTGGACTTAGACGAGCCGAGATACGATGACTATGTACGGTTATTTGGGGCGCATCACATAGTACGTGAGAATACAAGCGATGGGTATGTAGTGGGTGCGACTAATGCAGCGGCTAAGTACGCCACAGGCAATATACTGATTTACCTTAGTGACGACTTTGATTGCCCGAAACATTGGGATAGGTTGATAGCGGATAAAATGGATATTAACCTAGAGCAAATACTAAAGGTTGACGACTGTTTGCAACCGATGGGCGTAGCCGTGTTAACCATACCGATAATGACTAAAGCGTTTTACAATCGGTTTGGGTATTTCTTCCACCCCGAATACAAATCAATGTTTTGCGATGAGGACTTGTACCATGTAGCGAGGATAATAAACGGTTTAGTATTTGCACCCGATTTAAAGTTCCCACACTTGCACCCTAGTAACCCGACAAAGGAACTACAAGGGCAAAGCGATAACACTTACAACCGTTCTAATGGTATGTGGACACAAGGGCAAACGCTACACACCAAACGGAGGTTAAATAATTACGGGCTATGAAGCTATCAATTTTAATATGCTCAATCGAAAGCCGTAGCCACTTGTTAGCTAGGTTATTGGCTACACTAGATATGCAAAGCGATATTAATGCGGAGGTGTTAGTTTCGATTGACAACCGCCAAAAGAAAATAAGCGATAAGCGCAACGAGTTACTAGACAAGGCTAAAGGCGACTACATAGTATTTATAGACGATGACGACCTAGTGCCGAGTTACTACGTTAGTGAACTACTAAAGGCTATTGAAAGTAAACCCGATTGCGTGGGCTTTGACGGTTACATGACGACCAATGGCAAAGACCGCCACAACTTTAAGATTAGTAATACGTTTGACAGTTGGTACGAATTGAACGGGGTGTATTATCGGACTATAAACCACCTTTGCCCTGTTAAACGGGAACTCGCTTTAAGGGTTAAGTTTCCGAGGGGTATTAATAGCGGTGAAGATGCGGACTATTCAAACAGGCTACGCCCGTTACTTAAAACAGAGGTGTATATTAACAAAGATATGTACCATTACGATTTTCAAGCAGCAATAAGCACACAAGGCAAATGAGGTATTCACAAAACAACGAGCAGCAAGTAATATTAGACTACTTTGGCGAACACTACATCGGTACGTTTTTAGATTTAGGCTGCAATGATGGGGCAACATTTAGCAACACCCGTGCTATTGCTTTAAACGGCTGGAGTGGTATGTTAGTAGATGCCAGCGAAACCGCTGCAAGCCTAGCGCAAACGCTTTATAAAGACAATGACAGGGTAGAAGTAGTTAATGTAGCGATAGCCCCGTACAAGGGCTTTATTACGTTTTATGAAAGCGGCACGCATTTAGGCGGTGAAGATGTTAGCTTAGTCAGTACGATAATCGAAAGCGAGAAACAGCGATGGATTAACGAACAATTTACAGAGGTGCAAGTGCCTTGCGATACGGTTAAGAGCATAATGAACGGGCGCACGTTTGACTTTATCAATATTGATATTGAGGGCATGGATTTTGAAGTGTTGAGCCAAATAGACCTTACCGATGTAAAATGCGTATGCGTAGAGTACAACGGAATTGACCCCAAAAAGTATATTGAGTATTGCGCTGGCTACGAATTAACCGAAATACACCGCAACGGAGAAAACCTAATTTTTGCAGCGATATGAGAAACGTAATAGTAACATTTGCTAAAGGCAACCCCCGATACATAGCAGCCGCTAAAGCGCAAAAGCAAAGCCTAATCGCTAAAGGCTATACAGGCGAATATATTTGCTACACCAGCGAAAAGCAACTAGGTTGCCCAAACCACAAAGATAACCCGTATGCGTTCAAAGCCTATGCCATTAAAAAGGCATTTGATGAGGGGTACGATAATATCCTTTGGTTAGATAGCGTGGTGCAATGCGTAGCCCCTTTAGATAAGCTATTTGAGCACATACAAGACACGGGGTATGCATTCTTTGACAACTACACCTATGCCATTGGTTCGTACTGTAACGATAGCTGCAAATCAATTTACAGCATAACCGAAATGGAACTGCAAGCCCCTATGATTATGGCTTGTGTTATGGGACTTAACCGAGATAAGGCTAAAGACTTTATTGACCAGTATTACGAAGGTGCTTTAAACGGTTCTTTTGTTGGCAGTTGGGACGACCATAGGCACGACCAAACGGTTGCAAGCCTATTGATAAACAGGAATAATATAGCTATCTTGCAAGGGCATGAAACCTTTTTTATGTACTACTTTATGGTAGGGCTTGAATTCGAGTATAACAATCAGTTAATCAAACTAGACAGGGGTGCTGACGTATGCCTGTTATCAATTTAATTTATGGGAGTAACTACACACTCAAACAATTTAGTGCAAAAGCACAAAGGCAACGCTAAAACAATGCTCGAATTAGGTAGCCAAAACACCTACTTCGATTGTGAGCCAATGGGAGTAGCTAAAGACTACTACACTAAACAAGGATTTGAACATTATAGCCTTGATGCAAACGGGGAATACGATAGCGAGATAGTAGATTTGTCAACTATCTTGAATTTAGAGCCGTGCGACATTGTTACCGATTTCGGTACTAGCGAACACGTTAGCAATTATTACAATTGTTGGTTGAACAAGCACAACGGGTGTAAGATTGGCGGCTTGATTATAAGCGAAAACCCAAAGGTAAACAACTGGCACGGGCATGGTTTCCACTACCTTACAAAAGAATTTTATGCCGAACTTTGCAAGGTCGCAGGATATGAACTAATTGAAGTTGGCGAACATGCTGCAATGGGTAACGTAACCGATGGCTGGAACGTGTACGGGGTATTGCGTAAGATTAGCGATGTGTTTCCAAGCGAAAGTGACTTTTACACTTTGCCGTTTGAAAGCACTAATAGAGATAAACAACAAACCGAAACACCAGCACCTAAAAAACGTGGCAGACCCTCAAAGAAATAATATGGATAGAGAAACCGAAATACGAAAAAGGTTAGGCGAAATACTTAAAGAGCAAGATGCCTTATGTGCTGAACTGAAAGTAATTTATGCAGCACAAGGGGAACGGCATTTACCGTATGGTGATTATAAAAATATACCTAAAGAATGAAACTAGCAGCAGTTTACAACGTATGGGACGGATTAGAGCACTTAGATAAGTCTATAAGCCTAATTTATCCGTTTGTTGACCACATTATTTTAGTGTGGCAAGACCGTAGCAACTTTGGCGAACTAAACCCCGATACATCTATTTGCGTTCAAGCGTTATCGGCTAAGTACTCAAAGGTAACGCATAGCTACTACACCCCCGACATACAGAAAGGCGGTACGCATAACGAGATAGCCAAGCGGTTTAAAGGTAGCATGGTTGCAAAGGACTTAGGTTGTACGCATTTCCTGCACATTGATACCGATGAGTATTACGTACCTAGTGACTTTGAAGCTGGCAAAGCGTTTGTATTAGAGCACAATCTAGACACTAGCTATTGTAAATTGGTTACGTACTTCAAACAGCCTAATTACCGATTAGAGCCTTTAGAAAACTACTTTGTGCCGTTTATTTGCAAAATCACATCGTGCAATATTGGGGGTTTTGGAATATACGTAGACCCGACTAGAGGTACAAGCCCACAAGGTAGGTGCAAGGAAGTACCGATACTGATGCACCACATGAGTTACGTTAGGAATGACATAGCAATGAAGCTACGAAACAGCAGCGCACGGGGCAATATAAAGGACATGGATAAACGGCTAAAAGAGATAGACGATTGGCAGTTAGGGCAACCGCACCCGTTTATGCCACAGTATAGCATAGTGGAAACGAATAATTTATGGCAATAATATATTTGGTTGTACCAAAAATTAGTTGTATATTTTAGTAGCAAACCACAAAGCTACTACCAATGGAAGCTACACAAAATATCGCAAAGTTCAACTCCTTGACCACCATGCTTGCAGCACTGCCAGACGATGCCGCTTGCAGAAGTTATCTTGAACAAAAGATTTGGAACGGAACGCCAACTTGCACATATTGCAAATGCACCAAAGCATACACACTAAAAACAAAAGGCGTGTTCAAAGGAATGTACAAATGTGGGGATTGCAAACAACGTTACACCGTAACCATAGGTACGATGTTCGAGGGTTCTCACGTACCTTTGCGTAAATGGTTTATCGCAATCTATATATTTTCGCTGCACAAAAAGGGTATCAGTTCGCATCAGTTGGCAAGCGACCTTGGCGTGACACAAAAAACAGCTTGGTTTATGTTGAGTAGGATTAGGCAAGCGTTCAGTCCCAAAGATGCAGATATTAAACAGGACGGATGTTTTCAAGCCGATGAAACATTTATCGGTGGCAAGCACAAAAACCGCCATGCGGACAAAAAGGTTGTTGAAAGCCAAGGGCGTAGCGTAAAGGATAAAACGCCCGTGTTTGGATTGTTGCAATCGGGTGGCAAGGTAAGGACTGCCGTTATTACCGATACCAAGGCCAGCACCATCAAGCCGATAATAAAAAGGATGGTTGCAGAGGGTGCGATAATAATCACCGATGAATGGGTTGCTTACAAGGGATTGGCTACTACCCACAGCCACGTTGTTCTAAACCACAAGGAAAATGAGTATGTTAGGGGTGGCTTTCACAATAACGGTATAGAGAACTTTTGGTCGCACCTTAAAAGGGGTATCTACGGTATCTACCACCACGTAAGCCCGAAACACCTAACGAGGTATTGTGACGAGTTCGCCTTTAGATATAATGCACGAAAAGAAAGCGTTAACGAGCGTTTCGATTATTCATTGTTGAACTCAACCAAATTGACTTACAAAAAGCTAACAAGCAAAATAGCCTACGATGCGTGCTAACGAAAGGAAAACAGAAGATTTGGTATCAGCGTTCCTTGCCACGAACACCTATAAAAAGGTGCACGTAGAGAAACAGATGTCGGATATACCAAAAATAGCCAAGCTATTAAAGTATGCTTCCAAAAAAGGTGGTGGCAGGGGGTATCCCGAATTTATCATTTCGTTTAAGGAGTGCCCCGATTTTTTGATTGTTGTTGAATGTAAGGCCGAAGCAACGAAGCACCAAAGCAAAACGCTTGATAGGTATGCCGATTTTGCCGTTGACGGTGCTATTCTTTATGCCTCGTTTCTTTCAAAGGAATATGATGTCTTAGCAATAGCCGTTAGCGGACAAACGGAAAGAGAGTTGAGGGTTTCTCATTATTTGCAACTAAACGGTGAGCCGAAGGCCACTGAAATGGATTATGGGAACAAGTTGCTGGATTATGAAAGCTATCTAAAAAGTTACTTAGGTAGCCCGCAAAAGCACCGCCAAGATTATTATGCCTTAATTGACTATTCTAGGAAATTGAACAACAAACTAGAAAGCCACAAGGTATTAGCAAGTCAAAGAGGATTGTTTTTAAGCAGTGTACTTATTGCCTTGGACAACAAGGCTTTTTACAAGTCTTATAACGAGATTGAAGAGCCGCAGGATTTAGCTGACAGGTTGGTTGATACGGTTGTTTTGGAACTAAAAAAGTCATTGCCCCAAAAGAAAGTTGAGAACCTAAACAATCAATTTAGCTTCATTAGGTCGGATGCCACTTTATCGTTAAAAAAGAACCCCGATACAGAGCAAAACATACTTGCGGAACTTATTGACGATATAGACAAGAATGTTAACGGCTACTTACAGACATACAAGTATATTGATGTTTTGGGGCAGCTTTACGTAGAGTTTTTAAGTTATGCGAATGCTGATTCTAGTTTAGGAATAGTGCTTACACCTCCCCACATAACACAACTTTTCTGTGATTTGGCATTTGTGGACAAGGATAGCGTGGTTTATGATAACTGTACGGGCACGGCTGGATTTCTAATCAGCGCAATGCGTGCTATGGTGATAGATGCCAAGGGTGACGAAACAAAAATAAAGCATATCAAAGAGCACCAGCTTATCGGTGTGGAGTACCAATCTCACATTTACGCATTGGCCGCCACGAATATGTACATACATAAAGACGGCAAATCAAACATTATCCACGAGGATTGCCTAAAACCCGAAGTAGTAGAAACTATAAAGGAGTTTGCGCCTACGGTTGGTATGCTCAACCCACCGTACCCTAATGACAAGGTTAACGGAATAAACGAGTTTGTGTTTGTGCTCAACAACATGGAATGTTTACAGAGAAACGGGCTTTGTGTGGCAATTATACCGATGGAGAGGGTATTATCGGCAAAGAAACAGACCCTTGAATTAAAGCGGCAGCTTTTGGAAAAGCACACTTTAGAGGCCGTTATGTCCATGCCAGACGATTTGTTCTACAATACCGACAATGGCGTTGTGACAGCAATCATTGTACTAAGGGCACACGTGCCTCATCCACCTAATAAGGAAACATATTTTGGGTACTGGAAAATCGATGGTTTTGAAAAGCGGAAGCATAAAGGCAGGGTTGATGCCTATGATAAATGGGAATCAATAAGGGCGCAATGGGTTGACAGTTATGTTAACCGCAAAAATATAGCTGGGCTTTCTGTCACTAAAAGGGTAACGGCTGCCGATGAGTGGTGTGCGGAGGCATATATGGAAACTGACTATTCCAATCTATCAAAAGATGATTTTATCAAAACGATAAAAGAGTATGTGTTGTTTACTGAATTATATTTGAAGTAACATGAAGTTAGTACCACTACATACCTTGTTCCGCATTCAGTATGGCAACAGCCTAGAGTTAATAAACCTAGAGCAATGCCCTGCTGATAATGAGGATGCCATTAACTACGTATCTAGGACGGAAAAGAATAATGGCATAGCGGCAATTGTTAAAAGAAGTGATTTGTTTGCCGAAAACCCAGCAAAAACAATATCTGTAGCTTTAGGTGGCTCGGTACTTTCTTCTTTTTTGCAACCAAAACCATACTACACTGGATTTCATGTATTTGTTCTGACCCCATTACAACAAATGACTGATTTGGAGTTACTCTTTTATTGCTATTGTATTAGGGCAAACAAATACAAGTATAATTACGGCAGGCAGGCTAATCGAACTCTAAAGGATTTATTAGTTCCTGATAAAATGCCTATCGAAATTGGGCTTGTAGGCATTAACGCTACAAACGTGCCAGATTCATCTTGTATGGGTCGGCCTTTGTTTCTTGAAAAATGTGAATTTACATCGTTTAGGATTAAAGACTTTTTTGAAATAAAGAAAGGCAAACGTTTAACCAAGGAACATTTTGAAGTGGGTAATACCCCTTTTGTTGCAGCCATTGATTCAAACAACGGTTGGAGAGATTTTATAGGGCAATTACCGATACATGACGGTAATACCATTAGCGTTAACTATAATGGCTCGGTAGCGGAAGCATTTTACCAACCAGTACCGTTTTGGGCATCAGATGATGTTAACGTATTGTACCCAAAGTTTGAGATGAATGTCTTTAGTGCACTTTTTATTGCAACAGTTATAGAAAAAGAACGCTATCGCTTTAATTATGGGCGAAAATGGCATAAAGATAGAATGTCCGAATCTTGCATTAGCCTGCCTTCTTTAAACGGCAAACCCGACTTTAATTTTATGGAGAACTACATCAAATCATTGCCTTACTCATCGTCACTGGAAGTGGATGTAATGGATATTAAGCCCAAAAGCTACAAGAAAGAGACAAAGGGCTTATCCGATTCAGAACTGGCCGAAAAATACGACACTGGCGAAGATGTAAACTTTGGTAAAGCCATAGAAAAGATGGCACAAAGCCCTAGCGACTTTAGCACGGCCAAAAAGAAAAGCAACCAAACAACCCGTTAAAATCGGGCTTAGTACACTAAAGTATATCATTGCCTAATTTATTTGCTTAAAACATTGAAAGCCCAGCCCCGTAAGGTTGGGTTTTTCTTTGCCTAAAAATAAATTTAGGCTACTCTAAAACTATTGTTTGGTAAGTCTAAAATAACTATATTTGTAACATGGCGACCCTCATTGATGTTATTGACATACTCCAAACCACAGCCGATGCAATGGCAGGGCTTCAAGGCTTTACATACGGCAACCGTTCCGAGATTAACACACAAGGTGAAAAGTTATACCCACGTTTACTAGTTGACCGCAACCTAAACGTAAATACAATGGACTTTATAAAAGGTCGCAGGGTGTACTCTATGCAGTTCCAATTTTTTCAGTTGTTTCATAGAGATGTTGAAGCCCTAAATACTGACCAAACCGAGCAGGAAAACCTATTGAGCATTGCGGAGCAGTACCTAACCGAAATACGAAGTAGGTTCAAAACCAATGCCCGTATAAGGATTGTAAACGATACCGCAACGGGTGGCGACTTTGTGTTTAATTACGGCAACGATAGGCTATTGAGGTTGCAGTTTCCGCTACAAATAGAAGTATTTACCGATGCGTGCGTAAACGGGGTATTCAACTATGGAGTTTAAAGAACTTCAAACGGAACTAGAGATAGTAGGGCAATTCATGGCTAACGTCTTGATAGCGGAAATAGTCGCTAAAAAGAAAGTAGCAAGCGGACAATTACGAGATAGTGTTGAGTATGTGATAAGCCGAACCGAAAACAGCTACAAAGTGGATTTGTTGGCAGATAGGTACATCAACAACGTAAGTGACGGGCGCAAGGCTGGTTATCCAAGTGGTGGCGATGGTTCGTTTCTAAAGGCACTAATTGAGTGGGTAAAGATTAAAGGATTAGAGAGTGACGATAAGAAAGTAAAGTCGGCAGCGTGGGCAATTCGTGAAGCGATATTTAAACGGGGCATACCAGCTACCAATATAATTGAGTTTGCAATTGAGCAAATAGAACGGCAGATAGATGAGATGGTAACGGCAGCGCTTGATAAAGACATAAAGAACCATTTTAACGAAATGTTTAATAAGTTAGGATAATGGCAATAACACTACTAGGTCAACAAGCTACACCGTTGGAGTCATTTACGAATGCGGTATGGACTGTATCCAGCAACAACGGCAACGTAAAAAAAATGGTTGGCGAGTTTCAAGGCGTTAACGGTAATTCAGTTGCATCAATTATTACTTTGCAAGTACAACCAAGCATAGCAGGCACAGCCGTATTTGAGTTTGATTTGCAGGAGTTTTACCGTGATAACCTAATATACGATATTCAAACGCCAGCGATTGCAGCCCGACAGTACACCGCCCCTAATAGCTACTTTAATTTGTTAACTTATGCGTTTTACGAATTACTAAACAGCAATGGAGTACTTATAGTTGGTGAAAGTCTGGGCGGTAATACGGGCGGCAAAATAGTTATCAATGCAGCCCGACAGACATACAACGCAGCAGGATTGCCAAATAAGGTCGTAACGGCTGGCGTAGGGCTTGGCGAGTTCCTAACGAATAGCCCCCGAACTATGAACATCGCTACTGGTGAAAGTTATGTATTAAGTTTATACAGTTCAGACACAGTACCAAATGCAATACGTATAATCTTTAGAGATAGCGCAGGTGTTCAGCTAGGCACTACACAAATAATAGATTTTACCGCCACAATTGGAGGGCGTTACGATGTAGCCGTAGGATTAGCCAACTTAGCCACGGCAGGGATAACACCCCCTACGGGTGCTTATGATTACAGGGTTAGCGTAGGTGTTAAGGTTGCATTGTTTTATTTTGCCACAACTGAAACAATCACTTTCAAGATAGTTAACCATTGCGATGGAGCGCAAAGGGTTCATTTCCTGAATAGGTGGGGCGGTTTCGATAGCTACACCTTTACAGGGTTTAACACGAGTTCAGTAAAGCCAAGCAGCACCCAATACGAAAAGTATTTACGCAACGGGTTTACACCTAAAGACAGGGGCGCACAGGCGCAGTATAGAGATGTGGTACAAACAATGACTTTAAACAGTGACATATTGTCACAAGATGAGTCCGAATGGTTAGCAGAGTTGGTAGGTAGCCCCGTAGCATACATGGAAACCGCAGGGCAACTAATACCGATAACGATAGACGATGAGAGGTTTGTTTACGACAACCAAAACAAACTAGGCAGCTTGACTTTAGCAATCCGATTGGCTAACAATATCCGCAACCAAAGGCTATGATAGAGGTAACTTTGTACGAAAACGATGCCAATATAGGCACTATTGAGATAAACGATAGTGACACGTTCCCTTTGTCTTTAACTAAGTCGAATAGCGATATTAAAGATATTACGAAACGGCAGGGCGTTTATACAAAGGACTTCAAAGTATTAGCAACGGCTAAAAACAACCGATTTCTAAAGTACATTTACAATGCTAATGCAACCGCAATAGGTGGGCGTGATTGCTCGGTAAGTTACAACGGTATGCCAATCTTAACGGGCATTATCTTTGCCATCAACATAGGGCAAAGAAACCAAGCTGACGAATACACGCTACGGATTTACAGCGATAATGTGGATTGGTACACCTTGTTAGGCGCAGCCACTATAAACAGCTATGATTACGGAAACTTAGAGGTAGCTAGTTTTGGCATGAGTAATGGAAGTTTAAGCGGTATATTGCCAGCAAGCACCGCGCAATCAACTTTGAGCCGTGCGTATATCGAAGCTAGTTGGAGGTTTCCAAGTTTGTTTGATTATGTTTACCCATTGATAAGTTACGGGCAACCCGACAACGGTAACTACGTAGCGGAAACGGATATGCGACCAGCTATTTACATTGGTAAGATGCTAACAAAAGCCTTTGCAAGTATTGGCTATACTTTAGAAAGTGATTTCTTTAGCACGGGCGTAGGTTCAAAATTAATACTACCGTTTACGGGCGATGCGTTCAACAAAAGCGGATTGTTTGATTTCGATGTACGTGCTGGCGGCGATTTGATAGTAAGTAGTGTCACATTCCCACCAAGCCCAGTAGGAACTAGTCCCTATATTTATAGTAGGTTAATACCTAACGTAGAATTTGACGACCAAAGCAACGTATATGATAATACCACAGGCATAATAACCATAACGGAGCAAGGCGATTATCAATACGGTGTTGAAGCTGAAATAAATTTTGATGCAGCCAATAATTTTAACATAGGCGATTTCCATATTATTATTCGCAATATAAACACGTTACAAGAAGTTATAGATTTACCACTAGACCCTCCAGTTGTAGTACAAACTACAAACCCATTTTCGCAAAATACAATAGTATTTAGCAGCCAAAGCACGATACAAAATATACCAATAGGGCAATATGAGATAATACTAAAGTATGCTTATTCTACTACGTTAGGTGGACTTTTGACCGTTAGGCTATTAAACGAGTCCGCATTTACTCAAACATTTCAAAGAAACATTACCACAGGGCGCACTTACGTTTTATCTAGTGTCTTAAAAGATGTTAAGGTATTGGATATTTTAGGGGGCATGCAAAACATATTCAACCTATATTTTGAAACCAATAACGATGACCGTGTAGTTAGGATTGAGCCAAAGATTGCGTTAATCAAACCAATCTCACAAGGCGTTGACTTGACTGATAAACTAGATGTAGACAATCGAATTACAACGGACATAATCCAATCGTATAACCGTAATTTACAGTTTCGGTACGCAACGGACAGCAACGATAAATGGCAGCAAAATTACAACCAAGAGCAAGGTAGTGTTTTTGGTAGTGCCTTGTACGATTTGGGTAGCAACTTCAAAGATGGAGTGACTAACTTAGGTACTAAAGTATTTGCGGCCACGGTAAGTTATAACTTGCACCCGTGGAGCCCAAGCGGTTGCCCTATCCCTGTTATGTGGAACGTAAACGCACCAAGCCCGCCAAAGTCTTTTGATTTCTTACCTCGCATACTTTACTTTAAAGGGTATGTTGAGGTATTTCAATCGGGGGGCGTTAAGGCTAGTTGGAAATGGATTAATAGCATCTTAACCACTATGCCTAGTTGTTTCATGATTGACCCCGACACGGTAGCCCCTGTTAGCGTTAATCTGTTATACAATGACAGCACGAACCGCAACGGATTAGTTAGGACTTACTATAATGGAGATGTAGCCGTAATAAGCGATAGAAGGGTACATAAAGCATACTTTCAGATAACGGGCGTGGACTTTAGAAACCTTGATTTGTTCAAGCCTATTTATCTGGAGCATGTCAACTTACAAGGTTGGTATTATGTAAACCAAGTAATTGACTTCACCCCCAACAAAAACAAAACCACTATTTACGAGTTAGTGAAAGCGTTTGACACTTTGCCGTTTGATAGACCGATAGTAACAGAGATACCGACTATACAAGGCGGCACAAGGCAACTAAGCGCAATAGGTGGCGGTACGTTAACCGCAGGGGGCAAACAGTCCTTTGAGTCTTTAGTAGGGTTTAATGGCAGCGGTAACGTGGGTATTATTCGTGGTGGCGGTACGGTGTTAGGCAACGGCAACATTCAAACCGCAAGCAATCAGCATATTTTCGGCAACTATAATTTCGGAAACGATAGCGTATGGATTATTGGCATAGGTGAAAGCGACGACAGCCGATACAACGGTTTGCAGCTAACGCCAGCAGGAGTATTTAAAGTACACGGGGGTACGGTAAGGACAATAGTAAACAGCACTATACAAGATGTTTACGCAACGATTGGGGGTAATTACGAAACAATACACTTATTAGGCAATGGCTGAAAAAACACTAGTATATCGAATTAACTTTGACGGACTTGAAGCCCAAGCCGCAGCTATTGGTAAGGTTGATAACGAGTTAACCACTCTAAACCAAACCATCAAAAAGAATAGGGCGGATTTAGTCAACTATACTGAATTGAATATGCAGAACACCGCTGCATACAGAGATTTAACAGAGCAGTTAGGCGAAAACATAGTTCAACAACGTAACCTAACTAAAGCCAAAGGCGACCTAATTCGGGAAACGCAAAACGAAGCCAAAGTACTAAACGAAAACGAGGGTAGTATTGTTTCCTTACGGGCGCAATTATCGAACCTTACCAAAGAATACAACAATCTTACAAGGGCGGAACGTGAAAGCGCAAAAGGCAAAGACGTACAGAACCAAGCCAAAGCGATTAGCGATGAGTTAAAGAAACTTGAAAGCGCAGTAGGTAACACAAGCCGTAACGTAGGTAATTATAAAGAAGCATTAGGGGAACTCGAAACAAGCCTAAAACAATTATTACAAGCGCAAGCGGCAGCCCGTAAAAGCGGACAAGAAAACAATGCGGTATTTGTAGCAAACGAAGCAGCGATACAAGCCCTTGCAGAAGAATATCAGATATTAGCCAAATCCGAAAAGGAAGTTGACAACCAATTAAAGGCGTTAACCCAAACCGAGAACGAAGCTGGTGCATCAGCAGATAGCCTTAAAAGCAAACTAAGTGCGTTAAAGGAAGCCGCAGCGGTAGCTGGTGAGGGTACTGAAGATTTTAAACGTCTTACAGCTGAAGCTGGTAAATTACAAAGTCAAATAGATGCTACCAACGAAGCTATTAAAGCGGAAAAGGGCACAGCGTTTCAGAACTTTCAAGAGCAATTAGGGGGTGTTGGGCAATCACTCGGTAACCTTGATTTTAAGCAAGCTAATGAACGTATAGCGCAATTAGGCACAACCTTAAAGGGCTTAACATTTAGTAGCTTAAAAGACGGATTAAAGGGTGCGGCTAGTTCGTTTAGTGCATTCGGTAAAGTACTACTGACTAACCCTATATTTTTAATAGCGGCTATTGCGGCAGCCGTTGGTATAGCGTTGTTTGCGCTTAAAGACAAAGTAAAGATAATCGGACAAGCGTTTGAATTGGCTACACTAGGTCCGAGGTTGTTAATTCAAGCGTTCAAAGATTTAGGCGATGCGATTGGCGTTACAAGTTTTGCAGCAGACGAAGCGGCAGAAAAAACAGCTAAGGCATTAGAAAAACAAGCCGAGGACGGTAAAAAATATACCGATACACGAGTTAGACAGTTAGACCGTGAGATTGCATTTTTAAAAGCCGCTGGCAATGACGCATCAAAATTGGAGTTGGAAAGGTTGCAAGAATTAAAACGCTTTGCTAGAGACCAAGAAAACATACAAGAACAAGTACTAAAGAACCTAGAGAAAAAACTAAATGATGGCAGGGTAATAAGTGAGGAGGAGCAAAAGCTACTAAAAGAGGAAAAGAATAGGTTAGCTGAACTATCAGAGGCATATAAAGACTCTGTAAGTGCTATAACCAATTTTTTTGCAGCAAAAAGTAAAGCAAGGCAAGATGATGCCGAAGCCGATGATAAAAAGTCTGATGACGATGCTAAAAGACTGCGTGATGATGCTAAAAGGAAACGTGACGAGTTTGAAGCCGCTAACAAGCAATTAATAGAACAAACCAAAATAGCAAACGCTAATTTAATTCAAGACGAGAAACTAAAAGCCGAAGCCCTTGCTAAAATTGCTTTTGATGCGGAAGTAAAAAACATAAACAATTCAAAAGCAAGTAAGACCGCAAAAGATAACGCACTTAAAGCAGCAGAAAAAACCTATCAAGCTGAATTAATTAAGATTAACGAAGATGCAAACGCAAAGAAATTAGCCGATGATGCTAAAGCCGATGCCGATGCTAAAGCCCTTAGATTAGCCGCTTTAAACGAAGAGTTAGCTGAAATAGATATTAGGTTGCTTAAAGTTGAACAAGGTTCAGAAGAGGAATTAACTATATTACAAGAGCGACTTGATAAGGAACTAGAGATTAAATTAGAATCGGTTAAGGCAGGGTCAGCCGCTGAAAAATTGTTAATTGAACAAGCCATTGCCGATGCGACTAAACTAGAAGAAGATGCGGCAGTTAAACGAAAAGAAAATAAAGCACGGGTATTAACAGAACGAGAAGAAGAGCAAATACAGAATGCTGAATATGCCGCCATTACCTTAGGTATTGCTAGTAATGCTATTGACACATTAGCGCAATTAAGGGATATGGAAACGGAGCAGAATATCGCCCGTATAAATAAAGACCGAGATGCGCAAATATTAGCCGTGCAAGAGAGCACACTAAGCGAGGAAGCGAAAGCCAAAAAGATAGCGGAAATAAATAAACAAGCGGAAATAAGGGCAAACGCAGAACGCAAAAAGAACGCAGAAAGTCAAAAGCGGTTTGCATTAATTCAGATTGCATTGGACACGGGTACAGCGATTGCATCAGCCATAGCGGTTGGTATTGCAACGAAACCGTTTCCTTTAAACTTAGCCGCTATTGTTACTGGTATTGCAGCGGTATTATCGGGTATAGTAAGCGCAACCGCAGCCGTAAACGCTGCAAAATTTGCGTTAGGTGGTGAAATACCTATGGATGGTGGTTTTATCACAGGCAACTCACACTCACAAGGCGGTGTAAAGTTTTCCGCAGGCGGTAGGCTTATGGAAGCCGAAGGGGGCGAAATAATCGTAAACAAAGGCATACAGAAACGCCCCGACTTTGTACGTGCTATCAGCCAAATGAACTACATGACGGGCGGCAAAAAGTTTTTTGAAACGGGCGGTATTGTAGCCCCCATATTTAGTGCAGCAGGGGCGAGCCTTGCAGCTAGTGAGCAAAGTTTTGGTTCGGGCTTTACGTTTGAAATGCCACCTATCCAAGTATTGAACAACGTAGTGGACACCACAAGCCAACAGACATCTATTATTCAAATCCAAAACCAAACGAGCATTGGAGGTTAAAACAGATAACAGGACTAAGGCAATTCGTGAAAAGATTTGCGATAAGTGCGAGCACAAAGAGTACGTAGTGCCTATCGTAAATTTGTTGCCGCAATGTAACGAGTGCAGGTGTTTTTTAAAAGCCAAAATAGCATGGAAATTCAGCAGTTGCCCAGTAGGGAAGTGGTAGAGCAATTACGGGGGTTCGTGTTTAAAGACAGTTGGAGTGCAGCCGAACTCAACACGGCTTACGTAGCTTACAAGGCAATGGGTTTTAAGTACCCTAAAAACACAAGTTGCCCAAGTTGCATGGTTGATATTATTAAGTTTTGGAGGGCGTACATAACAGAGCATGGCAACAGATAAGGAACTAATTGAGTTAGCCGAAAAAGGGCTATTGAGCAAAGAAACAAGGGTAAAAGCTATCAAGGCTTATTATCGGGCTTTGTTGCCGATTACCCACACCATCAAAGATGCGGTACTAACCACCGCTAATAAATTTGGCATTGACGAAAGCACAGTAAGGCGCACCGTTAAATAATATTCATTTTGCCCATATTATAAGCCGTTCTATTCTCAATTTTGAGTTATGGAACGTGTAATAAACGTTATGGGCGATATTGGCAGTGACATCACTAGTAAGATGTTCATTGAGCAATTGCAAGCCTATGGCTATTCACTTCCAATTACTATAAACATAAATAGCAACGGTGGCAGCTTAGTTGATGCCTTTTCTATTTACGACTACTTACAGACCCCTAGCGGTAAGAATTACAAGTTTGAAGCTAATATCGTAGGTATGGCAGCAAGTGCCGCTACGGTTATCGCATTGGCTTGCAACGCAAAGATTGGCGAGAATAGCGGTTTCCTAATACACGATGCATACTACCCAGAATACGACCCCAACACGGGCGAACTTGTGATATTGGAAACAATGAACGCACGTTTAGCATCTATTTACAACGTACATACTGGTTTAGAGATAAACAGGGTTCGTGCTTTAATGAAAGCCGAAACATTTATGGATGCGGAAGGTGCGATGGAGTTGGGTTTTGTAAAAGGCATTAACACGCAAGTAAGAATAGCAGCTAAAGCGGTTGACCAGATAGCCGAATGGCGTTTGCTTATCGAAGATAGGACATTTACCGATTACCCCGAAAGCGCAAGCAACAACGCACGTAAGGCATTAGATTGGATAGAGGAATACGGCAGGGACATAGTTGAAGCAGGCACAGAGGTAGGACTAGCACGAGCAAGGCAGTTAGCCAACAAAGAGCCGATAAGTGATGACACGGTAAAGCGTATGGCTTCATTTAACCGCCACAAGCAAAACAGCGAGGTAGCCCCCGAATTTAAAGATGAGCCGTGGAAGGATAAGGGCTATGTAGCATGGTTGATGTGGGGCGGTACAAGCGGTGTAAATTGGGCAATCGAAAAATCAAACACAATAACAAATTTTATTAATCTATTCAAAAACGCAGACATGAGTCTATTCACAAAGTTGAAAAACACAATCCAAGGCATCCAATCTAAATTGATTGACGGTGAACTTGAAGACGGGACTAAAATCCGTATTGAGTCATTTGGTGAAACTATCGCTATTGGCGACCTAGTAGCCGTATTAACAGAAGATGGCGAAGTGCCAGCACCAAACGGTGAACACATTTTGAGTGACGGTGTAACTGTTGTTGTTACCGAGGGCGGTAAAATTACCGAACTAAAAGAATTGGAAGTTGAAGCTATGCAAAGCACTACCCCCGAAATGGAAAACGTGCTTACAATGTTCGCAGAAGAGTTGAAAGCTATCCGTGAGGAACTAGCTACAATCAAAGCACAAGGCGCACCAGCACCAGTAGCAGCAGCCGCACCAGTAGCCCGTAGGGTAGCCCAAACGATTGCAGCTAAAGCACCATCAGCCGACCCATCATTGGACAAAACGGTTAAAGTGCAAAACGGTATTGATGTGGTTTCAAATCACTTCCGTTCTGTAATGGCTAAGAAAAATATCAAAATTAACTAACAAGAAAAAGAAAAAGCTAAAGTTATGGCAAGCGCAATTACAATCGTATCAACATGGACTAGCGAATACTTTGCAGAAGTGTTCCTTACTCCAGCACTCGTATCAAACGGGTTATTTAATGGCGGCTACGATGTTGACCCGTTGGTTAACAAGTCAAAGACCGTTTATGTAGGTTCAGAAATGAAAGGCATAGTGCAAAAGAAATCAACTTGTGGTTTTAACCCCGTTGGTACTTTTGCTTTGTCAGAAGTAGTATTGAGTACCGAGCCGTTGGCAATCAACGTTGAGCAATGTGCCGCTACTTTTTACGATACCGTGTTTAAGAAAGAACTTAAAAAAGGTACAGCCGTTACCGATTTAAGCGGTACTATTATCGTGCCTTACATCGTTGAGAACTATCAACGTGCTTTGGTTAACGATACCTTTGCTTTGGCTTGGTTCGGTAACACTTCACTAGCTACCACCGCATTTTTGAGCAAAATACAAGGTTGGTTTCCACGTTTTGAAGCCGATGCCAATGTGTCAAAAATCTCTATCGGTTCAACTGGCGATTACGGTGTAGCTGCTTTGAAAACCGCTTACGAAAGCGAAACAGGACAGCTTATCCGTCAAACAGGCACTCCAGCTATCCACGTTACGCCTCAAATGTATTACAACATTTTGAGCACGTTTGAAAACAGCAACACCGATTACGGTCTAACTCGTTTGTCTAACGGTGGCGCACTTACTTACCGTGGCATACCAGTTATCGAAGAAACAACATGGGCGGTAACTATCAACGATTATTCTTTGGCTAACGAAAAACGTATGTTCTTTGGTAACTTGGAGAACTTGCACGTTGGTACTGACATTGCCAATCCTGGCAGCGATGCTAAGTTGTTCTTTGACGAACTAGAAGAAAAGTACTACTTCAAAGCAAACTTCGATTTGGGTGTAAATTACACTCACAGCGAGTTGATTGTTTACGGTCGTGGTTAATTAAAAAACGAAGGGGGTGTAATAGCCCCCTTTTAAAAAACATTAGATATGTGCTTAACAGCGAGTATTACAATACTATGTGCGGATGAGTCCGCAGTAGGTGGGTTCAAAAACCTATACGTTGCCAGCCGTGATAGCGTGGTGTCATTCACTAAAGGTGCGTTGCACTTGTACGATGCCGTAAGTATGGCAAGTACCGCAGTAGCAGACCAATGGCATGAGATTGGCAGCAAAGATTATACGATAGCTTTGGAAGCGACTAACGAACTTAGCGACAATGGCCCTAACTTCGTAAACACTTCATTGACTTTGACCGTACCTAAGATTGACAAAACCAAAAGCGCACAGCTTAACGCACTTAAAGAGTGTTGTAAAGTGGTTGTAATTGCGGTAACTAACGAAGGTAACGCATTTGTGTATGGATGGGACGACCGAGTTGAGGAAAAGGGCGCACTTCGTACACAAGTCAACACCACAGTTGGCGCAGGATTGGGCGACCCGAACCAATACACTTTGACCTTCACAGGACAACAAGTTGAACTACCTTACAATTTCGAAGGTACTATACTTGTAAGCGGTTCGCCAGTGGTTATTAGCTAAGGCTAAAAATATTTTTAGACCAATCTAAAATAGCCCTGCAATTTGTGGGGCTATTTAGTTATATTTGTAACGTATGGCACGAAATAGACGCACTCCATCAGTACAAGCCAAAATGCCGCAGATATTAGCGTTATCTCGGTACAATAATACAAGCGTAATGCCAACGGTGGCGGCTTTTGACGACAAGCTACCGATAGTACCGTATTACAAGGAAGATGGTAACGGGTTCATGACGACCTTAATACAGATAAAAGACCGTAGCGCAATGCACAAGGCTTGTATCTTGATTAAGCACGTTATCGCTTGTGGCGATGGTATAATAATCAAGCGCAAAGACGGTGAGCAATACGTAACTAACGAAGCATTAGATGCGTTTTTAGCCAAGGTGAACGACAAAAACGAAAGTGCGGAAGATGTTATTCAGAAAATGCTATTCGATGAGATAATGACCCGTATGCACACGGTAGCGATTACCCTGCAAACGATTGGCGAAGGTGAAGAACAGCAAGTTATCAGAGAGGAATTATCGGTAACGCATGAGGATATAAGTACGTTTAGACTAGGCAAGCCAATCGAAAACAAACTAAAGGAATGTTACCTAAGTTACCGATGGACAACCGACCTAGTAAAGTACGAGCAGAAAAAGCTAATGGACTTTGCGGAACGGTTGCCGTTGTTTGACGGGCAGGACTACGCAAAATCAGTAATTTATAGCACCACCTACGAAACGGGAACGTATTACTACGCTATACCCGACTACTTTACTTTAGAATTTAAGAGGTGGGCAGATATAAGCTATGCGATACCTACTTACAACCATTCAAGGATAGAAAACCAATTCAGACCGAGTGGATCAATGACTTTGATAGGTAGACCGCCCGAAGGTAAAGACCCCGAAGATTATGTAAACGAGGTTCAGAATAGGTTTACAGGCGAGGGTAATAACAGTTCAATGGTTATCAGTATCGTTGACCAAAAAGATGCAGCCCCGATAATCGAATTGTTCAACGATGCCCCCGAGGGTATATTTGAAAGCCTTAGCACTTTAGCAACCGAAAGCGTTTTAAGAGCACATAGGTTGCACCCTAGCATACTAATGGCAACCGCTGGAAGTCTAGGACAGGCAAGCGAGTTAAAGACCATTTTTGAACTGTTTTACAAAAACGTAATTGAAGGTTATCAATCGTCAGTCTTAAAGACATGGGACACTATATTGGAGTATGCAGGGTTCGGAGAATACACTTTAGAGATAGCCAATAACAGCCCTATATCGTTGCTCAATAACATTGACCTATCCAACATACTAAGCATAAACGAGATAAGAGAGGAATTAGGCTACGCACCTTTGGACACGGAGCAAGGGCAAACCAAAACATTAGCCGAAATAATCGGAGTAGGTGGATTGCAAGCTATGACAGCTATCGTTAGCGATGTTGAGTTAAGCGATGCTAGTAAACGTGGATTGTTAGCCGTTGCATTTAATCTGAATGACGAACAAATAAACAGTATTTTACCACCATTAACCCCAACGGTATGATAACGGTTAAACAGATACTCGCATACTTTCCAAACAAGTCAGACGACCCCGCATTTTTTACAAGTAGGTTGCCTATTGTTTACGTTCAATACATCAGACCGTTTTTAGGTACTAGCTTTTACAACGAGTTGCTAAGTCAGTACAATACAGACACGCTAACGACAGCAAACAAAGAGTTCATGCAAGACTATCTGCAACCGATTATAGCGCATTACGCTATGTATAGTGGACTTGCAATACGAAGGGCAGAACCAGCGGCAAACGGTATCCTACAAACCTTACCCGAATTTGGGCAAAACCCGACCGAAGCGCAAGTATCACTAAGCACGAATGCGGTATTATCGGCAGCCGAAAGCCTTGTAAAATATGCAAAGGACTTTTTAAGAGAGAACGCCAATTCATACCCATTGTATAATTGCACGGATAAGATAAGCGGTGGTTTTGGTTTGTACTTGGGCGATAGCAATTCACAGGTTTTCCTAGACAAAAACAGATAAGATGCCAGTTATACCACCAGTACGGACAATCTTATTAAACGACCACAAAGACTTAGTTGAGGGTGAACTACACTACCCTAAAGGATATACGTTGGCAGGGCGTGAAAGTTACCCCGTTAGGAACGTACACGCAGAACTAGAATGGCAGTTTAAATACTACCAAGAGCCTGTTATCGGGTTTACAAGCGTAGCGAGTAGCGCACCAAGTGACGGGGATAGATACATTTATACGGGCGTTGGAAGTTCAGCAGAGTTTGGCGGTGCGACAACCAATTCGATAGTAAGCTATTTAACGGTTGACAGTTATGGGCTTAATTACAACTCATGGGACTTCATAGCACCACAGGCAGGCACATTAATTTACGCCACAAGTGTCGATACGTTTTACTATTATGATGGCTCAATATGGAAGGATTTAGCAGCAGGCATAAACCCGACTGACAAAGACAATGCCACGGTAACATTAAACGGAGGTGCAAACAACGGGTTAATAAATAACTACGTTAATTTGTTTACGCCAGCGGTGGGTAAAATGTTTGAGTCGGTATTGTTAAAAAGCACGGGTTTGTTACCAAGCAACGGCAGCACCTTAATTAAAGTAGTATTGCACGACGGTACGCCAGCTAATGACATAGAGATAATGCCAAGCATCAGCACGGCAGAACTTGATGGGGTGTTATTTAAGAACGGGTGCAATGGCGAGGTGGTAAGCGGTGGGTATTCATTGAAGTTATTAATCACAGGCAACACGGTAACCGCAGGAACGGTATTGGTTGTCGCAAACTATTTAATATGAGGTATTTATTTATTATTGGTTTATTGGTTAGCTTAAATGTTCAAGCGCAAAAAACAATAAGAACTGATAGGCTTTATTTAAACGAGAGTTTAGAATTAAATAAGATTTTTAGCGGCGATACTTTAGCTTTTTTAGTGCAAAACAAGGTAAGCGGTGCTGGGTTAATTGTGAATTTAAAAAAACCTACCACTACTTTTGATTTCTTTGCTGGCGATTTGGGTTTTACCCTTAACTATGTAAACGGGGACTCTAATACGTTTGATGTTCGAGATGGTGGAGTATTACTACAATGGGGTGCGAATGATGGCAACGTAGGCATAGGAACGGAAACGCCTACCGAAAAGCTGCACGTTATCGGCACGAGTGTATTTACCGACACGCTAACATACGACATACCAAGTGCCGCCACGGGTTACGTATTGACCTCACAAGATGCGGCAGGGAATTCTAAATGGCAAGACCACACGGCATACGGTGAAATGGGTTTTGGCGATAGCCTTAGAACGATAGCACTAACTCAAAACGTATTTAGTGTTGTTACCAATTCTAATAATACTTTATGGAGCACCGCAGCTATTGACCTACACAATGTAACATACAGCGGTGATAGCCTTATAATCGACAGCGCAGGTACATATCAAGTGAACTTACAACTAAGCGTTGACGGTTCGGCTGGTAGCGTTATCCGTTTGGGCGTGTTTCTGAACGGGCTGTTAGCTTGTACTTGCACGGGCTACCAAGAGTTATTGAACAACCGTATTTTACAACTAAGCTACATAAACATAGATGCGTTGAATGCTGGCGATGTATTGCAAGTAGTGATAACCAACACGGCTAACGGTGATGATGTAGCTGCAGTAGGTGGCAAATTAACCGTTAACAAAATAAGGTGAAATACTTACTAGCCATATTACTATTCAGCACAAGCGTACGAGCAAAGCCTAACGTAAAAATGATTTACGGGCTTACTGGTTTTGGTTTGTCAGTAGTTGGTGCGAACATAGTGCCTTATAATAAGAATGTAGGGCTGTCTATCTTTGCTAGTGGATTTCCGTTTGTCGGGGTTGCGATAATGATTGACTATAAAAAAAATAAGCATGGGTAAGCCTATAACGAGCCAAAAAGGAACGCAATACCCGTTGACGTTTGCGGCTACTGAAAAGAATAGCAGCGGCAACACCGTTCCGTCGAACATATCGGGCGCAACTATTACGTTTAGCGTTTACGACATAAACCTAAATTTAATATTTGACGAAGTATGTACGATAACCGATGCAGCCAATGGGATATTCGAGTTCCTATTGACCTTTGATAATACGAAACGTGCTGGCAACTTCATTTGGAAAATAACAGCCGAATACGCCAATGGAAATATAATACCGTGGGGTGATGGCATATTCAAAATAAACGACTTAGGATGATAACGGTTGAGGTAATTGAGAAGGACTTCCAAATTGAAGTAGGGGCAAAGAATATCGTAACGTCTTGTTTGGACGGTACGGCAACAGCTACAAACACGTTAGGAACTAACATAGGTTCGATAAGCGTACCTAGTGGGGGTACTGGAAACATACCTATAACAGATAGCCTTGCAAGGCGTTCAGACCTAACCACAATCGTAAGCATACCAGCGGAAACAAACGCCACAATACCCGATAGCCCCGTAACCCTACAAAACACCGCTTTAACCTTTTTAAGCGTTACAAACGTAAAAGCAGACAGCAGCGCAACGATAACCGCACCTAACGGAACGGCTAACGCTAAAAACAGCGCAAATACGACAGTAGGCACGGCAGCAATACCAAGTGGAGCAACGGCTAATGTAAGCGTTGCAGATAGTACTATACTACGTTCAGATACCAGCACAATAGCAACCACACCAGCAACCGTAGCATACACGGTAGCCGATAGCCCCGTAAGTGTTGAATACCTAAACGGTACTTTGATAAGCAATACAAATGTAAAGGCGGCAAGTTCGGCAACAATACAAGTGCCTAATCAATTAACATTACAGAATAATGTAGATGCAAGTACCACCGCTCAAATAGTAACAGCTATAACTAATGCTGGTAAGGAATGCGATGTGCAAGGTCAATTATTAGATCGCTATAAAGTAGGGGGTTTTGCTTCAATTGGTTCATTCGGTACGTTAGCTGGTTCTAATGGTGCATCGATGGTGTACAATGGGCTAATATACATCACAAGCCTAAACAACGTACTGATTTATAATGCCACAACCTACGCACTACAAACAACCGTAACGGGCTTTAACGGTGCTAGCGAAATGGCAATTAGCCCCGATGGAAGTCAGTATGCGGTGGTGAACTTTACGGGCAACACGGTACGGATAATAGACACCGCTACCAATATCCAAATAACTAGCTTTGCGGTTGTAAATAATCCGTGGACAGTATCTTATAATGCCGATGGCACGGAGTTGTATATTTCGACTATCACAACATCAACTATAACCCGTTATAACTTAACAGGGTCAACACTAGGCACGGTAACGGGCTTTGACGGGCGTATATTAGAAGTAAGGCGAGTAGGTTCTAATTACCACGTCTTGACCGCCACAGGAACGGCAGGCGCAAGTACGCAACGTGTGAGGGTTATGGACTTTGCTACTAACACCGAACAATCAAGCAATCCATTAGGCACGGTAACAACCATAGGCACAGTACAATCTATTGCAATTGAGGGCAGTAGTGCTTATCTATGTACCTTAAAAGGTTCGGGTAACAGCACTACCTTGTTTGTGTACGAATACAACCTAAGCTACGTACTGCAAAGGGGCGAAAACACTTGTATCAACGGCACTAACCTTTGGGGGGTGGCGTATAACCCTGCTAATTGTGGCACTTTAGTTTTGCCTTGCACTCAATTAACCACCACCATAAATTTAATTGTATGACATTTTGGATTGTAGCTGATGGAGAAGATATTTTATTGGTGCACACCGAACCGCACGAAGGGGCAATTGAAGTTGCCGCACCCAATGACTTTATTGATTGTGGCGATACCGCTAACAAGTATAAATACGTGAACGGATTAATTGAACCTAAAGAATAATATATGAAAACAGGATTTTTTCAAGAAAGCCCGAACAATTACAGCATGACACGGCTAATGAGTTTCATTAACGTGTTGGTAGCTTCATGGGTAACAATAAGCGGTTCAAGTATTATGTTTGTGTTGGCGTGGAAGTGCATGAGCGTGCCAGCTTGTGACATTGCCACTGTGTTAAAAAGCACTACCATAGGTTACGACTATGTAACATTGGTATTCGGATTATGGTTGTTTGCATACGGTGGTAAAAACGCTGCAAAGTATATTGAATCAATGAAAAAAGATTAATTAACAAGCCTTTGGGGGGCGCAAATATGAATAGAGTGGAAGATTTTAAGATTAAAACCTTTAAGCTATTTTTTGAAGGGCTTGCATTTATCAGCATTGTAACCTTTGAAGTATTGCCGTTGTGGTTATTGGCTATTGCCTTTATTATTTGTGATTATATTACAAAAGTAAAGAACCTAAAAAGGCTAGAAATAGAATATCAACCACATGGCTATTTGAGGTCAATAGACAAGGCTTGGATGTTTTTGATAGGATTGATAGCCGCAGGGCTTTTGCAAGCCGCATTCTTTCCTACAATCGCAATTACAAGGTATGTAGCGGCTTACATTTGCATTCGTGAGTTAGAAAGTATATTTAAGAATATAGGATTAACCAGCGTGTTTTATGCGATAACCGATAAGCTAGGTTTAAAGGACTTATTTAAACAGAAAAAGAATGAGAATTGAATTTAACGATTTAACCGCTGGCGATGTATCAATAGGCGTTTATAGTTTAGAAGGTCAAGAATATGACGGACGTGAGTTTTATGAACTTGTGTTTGGCTTTTTTCTGTTTAATGTTTGCTTGACATTTTACAGGGAATAGCCAAATATTTTTTATTTCAAAAATAACAACTAACTTTAACGCATGCAACTAAGAGTAGACCGATACGCCCACTTAGAAAATGAAACCATTGGTAGGTTATATATTGACGGAGTTTACCAATGCTATACACTAGAAGATGAACACCGTGAATTAAAAGTAAAAGGCGACACCCGAATACCAGCAGGGCGTTACGAAGTGGTTTTAAGACGTGAGGGCGGTTTCCACATGAACTATGCTAAAAGGTTTCCCGACATACACAAAGGAATGCTACACGTTACGGGTGTGCCGAACTTCCAATTTATTTTAATCCACGTCGGCAACACCGAACTTGACACGGCTGGTTGTTTATTGGTAGGCTTGACTAAAACAGGGCGTACAATCGGGCAAAGCGTAGCCGCTTACAAAAAGATATACCCACCAATTGCAGCTGCACTAACGGCAGGTCAAAAGGTTTTCATTACATACAATGACTTATGAGCGATAACCATCTTACTAATATTGGCACTAATAAGATTAATCCAAGCCATTATAAAGGCTATTCGTATGAAGCTATTGAAATGATGGAGCGTATTTACGGTGCTGAAAAGACGGCTACGTATTGCGAACTAAACGCCCTAAAGTATAGAATGAGAATGGGTAAAAAGGACGGTGAAAGTATATCGGACGACCTAGCCAAAGAAAAATGGTATCTTGAAAAAGCAAAGGAATTGCGTGATAGCTTACATAAGTAGGCTATTTTCATTTTAAACCACTAACCAATGGAATTTAACTTTGAAGGGCAAAACGTAACCGATAAGATACGGGCTGAACTCGCTAAATACGAAGCCCCTAAAGCTAATGAATTTAGGATTATAGCCGACGTAGTAGGTTCTACGGATAAGTACGTAAAAATGGTGTATTATCGGGAACGTGACAAACAGACCGTGCAAGTCGAAGTTGAAGGCGGTGAAACATGGGAAGTAAAAAACGGCAAGTACATTTGGCAAACTAAGCACGGGGTAATTAACCTAGCGGTTGAATTTATAGACCAGCTATTCTTTGAATACTCAAACAAAGGGCGCAATTACACCCCCCGTAGGATATGCCACAAGCATAATTTAAAGCCGTGGGAGTTCCACAGCATTAAAACAAGATTACAGCTTTATAAAGACTCTAACGTATTTAGCCCGTACACATGGGACAATACGCCACTAGGTGAACGTGAGGGTATGGTAGCGGCTAAAATACGTCTTAAACTTGAAGATACAGGGCACGTACTGCAAGAGCAACACGAAAAGGAAGTCTTAAAGGCGTATAAGGCTGAAATTGAAAAAGGGGCAAAGTCAAAGTTTTTTGGAGACGAACTAAAAGCAGCACTACTTGACCATTTACCGATAATCGAAAAATACAGGATTAGCCGAATACCCGAACCTTACAAGATAGATTGCATAGCGGCTACCATAACCGATTTACACATCGGGGCCCAAGTTGAAGGGTTAAGAGCAACACAAGACTACAACAATGAGGTGTGCAAAGCCAAACTTAAAGAGATAGCCGAAATAATCAACCAGCAAGGCGCAAAGGAGGTACACATTAATATTTTAGGCGACTTGATAGAAAGTTTCACAGGCTTAAACCACCCGAATAGCTGGAAGTCTATGCAGTCTAAAATGTACGGGGTAACGGTTGTTATCGAAGCCTATAAAATGCTACTTGAATTCTTGTGCTCAATACATAATCTAAGCCAAGTAAACAGCGTAGGCGGCAACCACGACAGACCGACAGCAAGCAACAAAGAAGAAACAAATGGAGAGATAGCCGAGTTAATCAACTTCATGCTATCAGAGTCGCTAAAATCTATCAAATTTACCTATAATCATAGTTTGAACGCACAAGTCATTGACGGTATCAACTACATTTTGGTACATGGCGACAAAGGACATTCTAAAGATAGCAAGATAGGCACGCTAGTATTCAACCACGGCAAACAAGATATGTTTAACCTAGTTTTGGCAGGGCATTTGCATAGTAGGATAACAGGGTGCGACAGTTCAAAATACCGCAAAATAACAGTTCCTAGCGTGTTTACTGGCAATGCCTATTCAGACGATTTAGGTTTTAGCGGTACGGCTGGCTTTATTATCATTTCCAACCGTAACGGCTTGCCATTAATAACCGATTATACACTAACTTAGGGTATTATTTACACCTTTATTTACACCTTTATTTACACCTTCACTAACTTAGCGTTATGAGATACCTAATACTACTATTCTTATTTAGCGGATGCGCTGTAATGGATATGCCAAAGGCTAGAGCCATAAAGAAAATACAAAAGCTACAAGCCCGACAGGAACGGTTAGCCGATAAATACGACATAGGCACACGTGACACGGTTATATTTCGAGATACGATAATAACAGGCGGTTACAAGACGGACACGTTAGTACAATGGCGGTTTGACGTAGACACTATTTACAGCCAACCTAACGAGGTTATTAAGTGGCGCATAACACGTGGTAAGGTAGACAGTATTTACGTGCCTTACAGCGTTAGTATTGAATGCCCGACAGACACTACGTTCATTAGTGTAAAAATACCGTGCCCCGAAATAATTATTTCCAAATGGGAACGGTTTTATTCAAAAGTTTTGCTAACTTTAAAGCGGTGGTGGTGGATTGCCATAATCGTTACTTGCATTTATTTAGTTGCGAGGTTTTGGCGAAACATCAAGCCCTATTTACCGTTCATTTAGTTGGTTGTTTATTGGTTAGTGTGGGGGTGTGGTGGTTCGCACCCCCTTTTTTATGGTAACTATATACCTGTTTACACTAGATAAAAATAAGGAGGAAAAATGAAAACAATAAAAAACTTTTTTTACAACGTAGTATGGTTGTGTAATAACCGTTTACCGAAACGGATTGAAATAGATAATAAACTTGGGAGTGAACACCTGATTGATATAATTAACAAAGGAACTATAGGTTAACTTATTTTGCAGTTCCCAGTGTTTTCTTTATTGCTATTACATATTCATTGGTTCGCTTTATAGCGTTACCCGTAACATATTCTACGCTTTTGTCATTTAGCTTTGCTAGTATTTCTGAATGCATATCCATTGAAGTCTTTAGCATGGCTTCTATCCTAACAGAGCTGTCAAATAAGTGCTGAATTAGCTGTTGGGTATCTAGTGGTTGATTTGACATATAAATTGGTTTATTCAGTTGTAGGTGTAAATAACGATAAAATTATTTGGTAACCATATGCTTGTTTAGGCTAAATGGAATGATATTTGACTTCTTAATGTAAATACTTCTATCTTTGCAAATACACCACAAGAGAAACACCTATGGAAAATAATAGCTCTTCTTTAGAAACTAGAATTAAGTCATTGGAAGATTTAGTTAATGACATAAGAGGATTGGTATTAACTATCGGGAAACATAGTGTAGAGTCTTTTAAAACTGTCGATAGTAACTTTGAGAACCTTAAGCAGCAAGTGGAAATCCTAGACAATAGAGTACAAACACTACAAACCGCAGCTAAAGATGGGTTTAATGGAGTAGAAGATAAGATAGATGACCTAAAAACAGAGGTTATGAAAATAGAAAAAGTTTCCAATTACTCGGAGGAGTATAATAACCTTTTGCGAATTGCCTCTAAATAATTTATTTATCTTCTTTAGGGTTAAAATCTAGATCGGTTTTTAAATTGGAATTAAATATGGACAACTGCTCTGTTTTAGGTTGAGGATTATCTGGTCTACATAACAGAGGCAATATAAACGCATCGTATCCACTATTTACTTGCCCGTTTTTTTCGGCATAATCTATCTGTTTGAGCCCAACCCTCAAATCCGCATCAATAAACGGTTGTAGGTTGTTTGCGTCGATAAAAGAGGGCATATTGGGCACACGTGTTTCTGACTTTGCTCGACCCCTTTTTTTATGCCTAACCGTAAATTAAAGGCATTGATAATCAACTATTTAGCTAAACACCCGTAAATACTCTAAAAATAGTTTAGTAAAATTATACTAGCTATTATCTAAAGGTGTATCTTTGTTTTATACTTAACCACTAAACCAAACCACAATGAAAGCACTAGTAAAAGTAAACGGAGAGTCAGTAGGCATGTTTTACCAAATGTCAGACACCGAAACCCAAGCGGAAATGCACGCAAGGATATTAAACGTAATCGTTTACCGTTACGGAATATGCGGCATTGATATTCAATGGCAAGCCTAACAGTTCTTTCAAGATACGGGGGTAATGGTTACAAAATTGCTTGCCATTTGGCATATAAATTTAAGCCATTACCCCTTATAATAAAGCCAATATAGCCGTGGGCGTATTGCTTACGGGTAAATTTTTAAACTAACCAAAACGGGAACAGGTTTCTGAACAATATTATTATGAAGAATTTATTAACCTTAGCAATGGTATTGGTATCACTTTTCACCTTTGCGCAATCAGAAAATCCAATTAAACTAATCTACGAAAAAGATGAGTTTACAGGTAAAGAATACCTAGAAGTAGAGCCAACCTTGTTGGTATCTGAAGATGGTAAAAAAGGTTTCACTCTTTACCCTGTTTTAAGAAAAGAAGGCAGCAAATGGGCTTACTCAACTATGGGCGGAGTTTCAACCATCGGTGATTGCTTTGAAAACGATAAGGTTTTTATCATTTTTGAGGATGGTAGCAAATTTAGTATGACATCTTGGAGAGCCTTTAATTGTAAAGGTGATATTGGGTTTGATTTGTATGCTAAGTTTAGGAAAGAACTTTGCAAACCTATGAAGGCCATTCGCTTCCAAAATGCAAGAGACTATACGACTTTTGAAATGACCTTTACCAATCAGAATGACAAGAATTATTTTATCAATGTTTTTAAAGCATTGGATGAGTATAATGCTACTTATTAATTAAAGTAATCCCGTGGGGGCAGCTTATTTATTTAAGCTAGTTCGGGCAGAGCGTCCTCACGGGTAAACAAAAGCCGCTGTCAGTGAGGTATCAATTTGTGCAATATTTTGAAACCGTTTTGCTGGCAGCGGTATAATTTTAACAAATAACCCTAAAAGAATGAGCATAGAAACACAAATACACAAGGCACTAATAAGAGCCAATTTTTTAAAGGACAAAGACCCCGAAACGGGTTTTGCATGGATAGCTAATGCAATGGCTTGTAATTATACAGACCTTCAGATTGAATTGATAGGTTTGCATGGTGATTACCACGCCACAGGCGAAAAGATAACCGTTAGTGAAGCGGTTGAATTGTGGGCAAGGCTAACAGGCAAAAAGAACACCGTAGATAACTTTATTGAAACAAAGTGTTGGGCGCAACGCAACGGCTTCGAGATTACCACCACATCGGAGAAAGTACCAACTGAAACGAAACGGGGTGCAGGAAGACCGAAACTAACTATCTATTACGAACCAGCAAGTGTTTACAGGCTTGCACAATTTTGTTTGAAATGCGTGAAATAATTTTTAAAGCCAAAAGGCTAGGAGAAAGCCAATGGGTTGAAGGTAGCCTAAAGCAAACGGGCGGTATTTGTGAAATTCACACTTTTGATAATGAATCCTACGCAAAAGAAACCGAAAAAAACGGCTGGGACATATTCGATTACACAAACGATGTAACAGTAGACCCCGAAACCGTTTGCGAATTCACAGGCTTAACCGATAAGAACGGGGTTAGAATTTGGGAGGGTAGTATAATAAAGTATATCCCAACTAACACAATCCTGCAAGTAGTTTACATTAACGGTGGTTTTGCACTAACGTATATGCCTAATGCTTATTCACCGATAAATTGGGAAATTGAATACGAGGGCGAAGATTACGACTTTGCAATTAGCAACGACTATTTAACTAACTCTGAAGTATTAGGCAACATATTCGATAACCCCGAACTACTAAAAAACTAACCATGTTCAAACGACCTTTTAAAGCGATGGATTTAGCCTTAGGCTTGTTTTATCTGTTTATTCTTTTTGCTATTTATTTACTTGTAAAAACCCAATATTAATATGAATTTTGAACTAACGGGTAAACTCTTTGAGATATTCGCCACCCAACAAAAGACAGAGAAATTTAAGAGCCGTGAGTTTGTGCTCGAAACCGTTAAGCAAGTTGGGGACCGCAGCGTTACCGACTACGTAAAGTTTCAAACCACTAACGATAAATGCGATGTGCTGAACCGTTACAAGACAGCGGACACGGTTACGGTACATTTTAACATTCGTGGTAACAAATGGGAAAAGGAAGGCAAAGTAAGCTACTTTACAAACCTTGACGCATGGCGTATTGAGGGCAGTCAGCAAACCAATGACACGGCAGCGAGTTACGATGCGCCAGCAGGAGATTTTGACGACAAATTGCCCTTCTAAAAATAGTTTAAAATTATTTTTGGAAATACATACTTTGTATTGTTTTTTGCCTTATCTTTGTTTCACACTTAACCAGTAAACCAAACCACAATGGAAAACGAAACCCCCTATTTTAAACTAGCAACCGACAAATTTAGCGAAATATCTAAGTTGATATATTCAGACAACCTAGACAAAGTAGCCTTAGCCGATTTGATTATTGAGTACGGCAGCCTAAGATACAAAGACGGTCATAAAGATGGAACAAGATAATTTAACCACTAAACAACCAAACATGAGTTTGATATTTGAAAAGCTGGCAGCCATTCAGCAAGACATTAACCCTATCGGCAAGAACCAAAAGAACGCAGGGCAGGGCTTTATGTTTCGGGGCGTAGATGCCGTTTACAACGCACTACACCCGTTACTAGCTAAGCATGAAGTATTTACCACTAGTAAGATTATCAACGCTATCCGTGAGGAAAAGGAAACCAAAAACGGTGGTAAGGTTATTTACTCAATCATTGACGTGGAATTTACGTTTTACGCCAAAGACGGTAGCAACGTAAGCACACAAGCCCGTGGCGAAGGTATGGACAGCGGCGATAAAGCCAGCAACAAAGCAATGGCAGTAGCGCACAAGTACGCACTAACGCAAACCTTTACTATCCCTTACGAGGGTATGGTTGACCCCGATGCAGAAAGCCACGAACTAGCTAATGCTATTGATACGGCTATTGCAGGGCTAATTGACTATGAAGGTCGTGAACAAGTTACCGCATACTTCAACAAACAAACCGCAAAGGTAAAAGCCGATAAGCGTTTTATTGAAGCGTGTAAAAAACAGTCAGCATGAGCAAAGAACTATACGAAATCCAACAAGAACGGGCGATGATTGACAAAGCCCGTTCACAAGAACAAGAATTTACTAACCGCCAAATAAACCTAAAACATGATAAGCCAGCACCAAGACAGCAACCTACCGCCCGACTATAAAGAGCCAAAGCATTCACAAGACAGCATAGCGTTTAGAGTAAAGCGTGTAGAACCGCTAACCGATGCGGAACGTGAAGCGCAAGCGGAAGCGTTTAAGTACATAGACGAATACGACAAGCGTAGCAAAGGGCAACAGTTCCAATGAAAAGTATTAAAATACCGTGCGAGGTGGTTAACGGGGCTATCCAATTAAACAGGGTAGCCCTAGACCGCCAAGTAAAAGCCTTAAAAGATGGTTTATACACGGTAGCCATTGAACCCGTTACGGACAACATTAGCCACCAGCAACGAAAATACTTTTTTGGCGTTGTAATTTCGGATTTACAGTCAGGATTTGCAAACAAAGGTATTGCGGTAAGCGTTCAAGAATTACGCACGTTACTAGAAACCCTGTTTATGTTTCGTGAGGAATACAACCCGGTACTAGATACCACGCTAAAAGCCCGTATAAGCCTATCTAACAGCCCCAAAGGAATAAGCAAAGAGGAATTTAACACCATTAAAAACGCTATCCAGCAGCACGCTGCAACCGAGTGGGATATTTACGTGCACGACCCTAACGAACCTATTTTTAAAGACAAAAACTAAACGACATGAAAAAACAAGCAACTGATGAAATTTTAGCCCTTATTGGGCACAAAAAATTAGCTATTAGCCTACAAGGTTATATTAATGCGTACCTTGACGGAACTGGTGATATGTGTGCGCTTACTGTAGCACAAGAAATAACAGATGGGTTAGGTTTACAACGCAGGTATAACAGAAGTGAAATAAGGGATATTTTACTCAAATATAAACCCGAATAACAAAAAGCCCTACATTAACGTGTGGGGCTTTTTTAGTATCTTTAAAGTATGAAACAAAGCCCACAAATAGCACTCTATTGCTTATGGCTAAAGTCTAAATCAGTTGACTACGTTTTAGAGTCAACCTTTCACCCTACTCGTAAATGGCGTGCAGACATAGCAATACCTAGCTTAAACGTGCTTATCGAATTTGAAGGCATAATCGCAACCAAATCAAGACATACAAGTGTAACAGGCTTTACAAACGATTGTGAGAAATATAATGCAGCGCAATTACTAGGCTGGAAGGTGCTACGCTACACGGTGCTGAACAAAAGCCAATTTTTTACGGATATTGAAAGCCTGTTATGAGAGAGTTCCGACCAGTACCAAAGCCCGAACCAAAAGCCAAAGCAAAACCCAAACCGATTAAAGCACGTTCAGCTAAACGGGCAAAACAGGAACGTGAATATACTAAGCTACGCAATGACTACCTAGCAGCCAATCCAACGTGCGAAGGGCAATTAACAGGGTGTACTGGCGTGGCAACGGAATTGCACCACTCAATCGGGCGAGTTGGTGAACTATTAAGTAATACTAAATACTTCAAAGCAAGTTGTCATAATTGCAATATGCGAGCCGAAACGCACCCAAACGAAGCAATGGCAAAGGGTTTTATCTTTTATCGAATAGCCCGATAAAAATAATTTTAAAAAACTTTTAGGAAATGATACTTTGTATTGTTTTTTACCTTAGCTTTGTCAAATAGTTATTCAGTTACCAATAAACAAACCAAAAATGAAAACAGCAACACCATCAGAATTGTATAGCATATTGCTTGATTACGACAATATGTTTGGCTCAATTAACCACGTTCAGAAAAGCAATTACGAACTTTTACATGAGTTACACAATATGCCAGATTGTACGCTACACTACGTAATAACAGGCGATTGTTTAATGATTTTCTCAAAACCTAGCCAGCAATGAAACGACTTGTAAAAATAATACTAGCCATAGTTATACTGTGGCTAGTTATTGATGCCGCTAACTCTATAAACGCTGTTTTATGATATTAAGCGAAAATCCACGGATAGAATTTACTTGCGAGGATAACATGTGCTTGATGGCACGATATTCAGATAAACACTTTGAGTTGGCTATTGTGGACCCGCCTTACGGGATTGGGGTGAATCATAATATGGGTAGGAGAAAAGGAGATAAGCCATCAAATTATAAACCCGAAACCTGGGATAAAATACCCCCCTCTATATTATATTTTAATCAGCTATTTAATATTTCGAAAAATCAAATTGTTTGGGGTGCAAATCATTTTATTGAAAATATGGCAAGAAATTCAAGTTGCTGGCTATTGTGGGATAAGGGATTTAATAAAAAAGTATCGTTTGCACAATTCGAAATGGCTTACACATCTTTTAAATCAACAGCAAAAAAGTTTGATAAAAACCCAAACCTTACCGAACGCATCCACCCCACTCAAAAACCAGTTGCGCTTTACAAATGGCTACTCCAAAACTATGCCAAAGAGGGCGACACCATACTAGACACCCACGTAGGCAGCGGAAGTATCATGATAGCGTGCTGGGAGTTGGGGTTTGACTTTGTAGGTTGCGAACTTGATAAGGATTATTACGAAGCCGCAATTAAGCGTTTTAAAGAACACGTACAGGCGCACCCCAAACTATTTACTCCAAAACAATTAACTAACATTCAACTAACCATCGACTAATGACACCCGAACAGAAACAAGAATACAACGCTAAACGCTGCAAAGACATAAGCGAAAAGGCAGCACGGCAACGAGCCAATTTAGAAGCCATTAGGGAACGCAACAGGGCAACGGCTAAAGTGATACCCAACGGACATCCATTAAGCCCTAAAATTGCAGATAAAACGGTATTGCCAAAAGTTAAGCCGATATACGGTACACCCGATTACGTACCGCAAAGGAAAATCAATCATGGCTAAACACTTGCAAAGGTTAATACCCGAAGGTCAAACGTGTTTGTGCAATAAATGTAAATTGCCTTTTGCCAAAAACCCCGATAACTTTTATTACAAAAACAACGGAATAATAACTAGGTATATCTGCAAAGGTTGTTACAAATTATACACAAAATCAAGGTTGTACGAAAGCAGGGCAAAGGCTAAAGAACCGAAACCCGAAAGGAAACAAGTTTTACTGGAAATAGTCAAAACTCGCACATTTCCAAAAGGCCATCCAATGAACCCGACTAAAGAACAAAGACAGGCGTTAATTGACAAAATAGAAAGTAGGAGAGTGTATAAGAATGAAAGCCGCAACGATTAGAACGCAACGCATAAAGCGATACCCCAAAATTATCAAGTGCTTACAATGCAACGAAGATAAAAAACGTGGTCAATACTATTTCAAAGCGAATGGAGTAATAAGGTCGCACAAGTGTATTGTATGCCATAACGCACCCGTAATTGAGTTGAGGGTAAAACCGAAAATAGTGTTACCACCTTTTGGCAATAAGCGTAGCGCAATGAATGAAATCGAAAACCTAAACCACAACCCAAAATTCTTTAGCTGGCTATGTGCTGGCACTAACCAAAACTTTAAACCATGAACTTCCAAGAATATCACGAGCAAAACCCCACTGTTTACCCTCGCTTTTTAAAAATAGCGATAGAAATGCACTCTAAAGGCTTTAAACGCTATTCGGCTAAGGCAATCCTTGAAGTAGTAAGATACTTCACCAGCGTTGCCGAAAATGGCGGCAAATTCAAAATTAACAACAATGTTACCCCGATGTTTGCAAGACAAGCGATAAAAGACCTTCCATCACTTGATGGGTTCTTTGAGTTGCGCAGAAGTAAATTCGATAACCGTATAAACGATTGAGTTATGGGTAAATTTTTAGGATTTAGTGTATGTTATTTAATGGTATTATTTATTGGTGTATATTTATATACTAAACGTCACATTTGCCCCGAAACAATACCAACACAAGTAACGGATATGTTCACCATCAAAGGCGACACTATCTATCTCAAACAAGATGCGGACTTTGTAATTTCCACACGTGGAATTGACATTGACACCGCTGGAATTATTCACCGTAAAAACAAATAGCATGAAGTATTTAATTGCGCTGGCAATAATTGGCTTATGTGCTATTGGCTGGCGTGTTGGAAGCTACATAGCAAAGCAACAAATTAACCGAAAAACTTGCACAAGTGAAAAGTAAAGTGTAATTTAGCGGTACGATAATAAACTAAGGTTGACGACTGCCAAAACGCAACCGAAGTATCTAAGACATTTTTATATACCCTTGTAGCCGTAGGATATGGCAGTATCCGAAAGCGCAAGGGTATTTTTATTTTATATGGCTAGTGAAAAACTTAACGGCTACACGCTAACAAAGGCATGGTTTAATTTTGCCTTTAATAACCCCGAAGTATTTAATACTACTGACCACGCTTTATACTTTTGGGTAATGGACTGCGCTAACCGTAACGGCTGGAAAAGCAAGTTTTCGTTTGCAGCTAGTACCGCTATGGAAGTATTGAGCATATCGCATTACAACACCTACAAAAAGGCATTTGATAAATTGGTATTGCACGGTTTTATTTCCGTGGTAAGGAAAAGCCCAAACCATCATCAAGCTACCATAATTAGTATATCACAAAATGACATAGTAAGTGATGAACTAACTAACACACTAACTAACACACTAGGTGATGTAGTAAGTGATGAACTAACTGCAACACTAAGTGATACATTATATAAACAACAAACAACAAACAACAAACTAGAAAGAGAAAAAGCGCACCCTATTTTTGAAAAGTCAAATTTAAAAAGGGAATGGGATATACCTTTTATGCCTGACTTTACCGAAAAAATATTAAAGCACCCAAACGGTAAAGCCACGTTAAACGAGATAGCCGAATTATGGGACACATGGATAGCGGTTCGTTACAAAGCGCACAACAAACAATTTACCAGCGACATAAGCGAAGCACAAGCCCTTAAAACATTAATAGCAAAGTGCAAAGGCTCAACACAAGTTATTGAAAGCATAAAGCGCATGATTGTAGTTGAATCCGCAAACCCGTTTACAGTGGATATTGAAACCACAACCGAAAAGAAACCAATATTGAACCACTACGGATTTGACGTAAGCAAATTAGGATAACATGGAATGGAAGGATATTAAGTTAGGAAACCGCACCACAGGCACTATACAAACTACTTGCCCCGAATGCAGCCACACCCGTAAGAAAAAGACGGATAAGTGTTTAAGCGTGGATTTAGACCGTGGATTGTACAAGTGCCATCATTGCGGTACTGGCGGCACAAAAAACAAGTTCCAACCTAAAGAGGTGGTAGTGGTGGAAATGCCTAAGCTAAACACTACCGAGTTAAGCGAAAAGATGTTTGCTTATTTTCAGAGTCGCCACATAAGCACCACCACCATCAAACGTAACAAGATAACCGAGGGTTTACGGTACATACCAAGTGAGCAAAAAGAAATGAACTGCATTTGGTTCAATTACTTCAAAGGCGGTCAACACACGAACACTAAATTTAGAACCGCAAATAAAAAGTTCACCCAAGTAAAGGGCGGCTCAAAACACTTTTACAAAATTGACGATGTAAAGGATACGGCTATTATTTGCGAGGGTGAATGGGATGCGCTTAGTTGGGAGGAAGCAGGGTTTAATTACGGCATATCCGTACCCGATGGAGCACTACCCCCCAACGCTGAATACTCCGATACTAAATTTGAGTACATAGACAACGACATTGATGTGTTGTTAGGGGTAAAGGACATTTACCTAAGCATTGACAACGACCCAGCAGGGCAACACCTTCAAAAAGAATTGAGCCGAAGGGTAGGGCGTGAAAAGTGTTTTATAATTGATTTGGGCGACTTTAAAGACGCTAACGAGGTATTAACCACACTAGGTAAGGTAGAGGGAATTGAGTTCCTTAGAAACGCTATAACAAACGCAAAGCCATATCCAATTGAGGGGGCGCAAACGGTCAACAATTTTAAAGACCAATTATTGGATATTTATCGCAACGGCTTTGACAGCGGCAACGGGGTTAACTTCCCGACACTAGACAAGTTCATTAGATGGGTTCCGATGTTGTACATGGTTACAGGAATACCCTCACACGGTAAAAGTACCTTTTTAGACCAAATAGTATGTAGGCTAATGGAGTATAGCAATTGGAAGTTTGCCGTATATTCACCCGAACACCCCCCACAATTACACCTACAAAGGCTTGCCCGTATGTTAAACGAAAAGGCTTTTTTCGGGCATGGCAGAATGACGGAAACGGAACTACTGGATACAGTGGCATGGCTTAATGAACGCATATTTTTTATCATGCCCGACAATGACGACTTTGGGCTTGAAAATATACTAGACATTGGCAAACAGTTGGTAGTTCAAAAGGGCGTTAACTGTTTGATAATTGACCCGTGGAATACGGTAGATCATCAGATCCCAAATGGCATAAACGAAAAGCAGTACATTAGCAAAGCCCTAACCAAGCTGAAGCTATTTAACAGCAAACTAGATTGTGCGGTGTTTCTAGTGGCACACCCTACCAAGATGCAAAAGAACGACAACGGTACATACAAAGTGCCAACAGGGTACAATGTTTCAGACAGCGCACACTTTTACAACAAGGCTGACATGGGTATAACCGTGTACCGTAACTTTGATACTGGCATAGTTGATGTACATATTTGGAAGGTTAAATTTGAGGGTATACTCGGCCAACAAGGCGTGGTGAACTTTACGCATGACAAAGTTACCGCCACTTACAAAGAGGTTGACGATTTCCAATCAATACAGCCGATTGCCACACCTATAATTGAGCCCAAAATAAGACGACCTAATGATGAGGAATTTGAAAACATTGGAAGTGATATACCCTTTTAATTATTGGCTCAATAAACTTCCGATAGGAATGCGAGCCGACCTAATCCAAGCCCGTACAACGGCAAGTAATTTTGAAAGCCTAAAAGACTTTATAATTTTCGGTTTTGTTTGGGGTAAAACCCAACAAGGAAAAGAATATTGGAAAAGTATAATAAACCCTAAAAATAGTTTAAAATAAGTTTTGTAAATTCAAAAGAATAGATTTGTTTTGTCAAACACTAAAACCAAAAGCAATGACACCAGAGGAAATAATTAAACAACTTAAACGTTATAATATTTATGATGTACAAGGCGCAAACGACAAAGCCATTGAAGCTATCAAAGCCTACGCACATGAAATGCGTGAAACGGCACTTGCTGAACGTGATGCCGAGATAGCCCAGCTAAAGGCTAGGGTAAAAGAACTGGAAACGCTACTAAATAAGTAGCTAAATAGTTGATAATTAGAGTATTAATTAGTAAATTTACGTAAAGACTAACCAATGAACACATTAACAATAACAATAGGTATACTAGCCCCTGTAATTACTTTTTTAATCGGTAGGTACTTTAGAGCCGTAAAAGCAAAGGAATTTGATAACGTATCTAAAGCCCGTGATTATTGGCGTGACCAATATCAATGGATTTATGCTAAAAAACAAAAGCTACAAACGGATTTAAACGAGTGTGAAAGTTTGCTTTATGAAGTTACTAGCAAATTTCCTAAATTTGAATTAGTAGCCAATAAACAAAAACACGCAGCAGCGAATGACAATTACCTTTACATTGAAGGTGAGATTAACGGCAACCGTGAAGCTGGATTATTGAAGTTAAGTGATTGGGGTAAAGCCCAAGAAAGACTTTTAAAGAACCCCGAAGATAAACCAAATAACGAATAAATAATGTATCTTTGTATAAACCTAAACCAATAACCTAATAGCTAAACCATAAGACAATGAGCAACAAACTAGCCCGATTTATTGATAAGTATTCAGATGTTGAGATGCGATTTGACAGCGTAATAAACTTCAAGCTAAATGACAAACGGCAAAGCATTGAGTACGGCAAAACCACTATGCTAAGTTTTATTGATTGGATGTGCATAAGCGATTACCAAGTATGGATAATAACTAACGACAATGGCTTTACGTTTGTTACCGATGATTTATTACAAGCGTTTAAAGCTATATTGCACTACAATAAAACAGGTAATGGCGATTTTTTGCAGATAGTAGCGCACAAAAGCTATCGAGCCGCATACCAAGACTTATTGCAATCCGAGAATGATTTTACCGAAGGCGGTGGCGATTTAAAAGATTTGAAAATTGAACTTGTCAAGCCATGTTAATCATTATTATATTACTAGCTTTACTATGCTGCTATTTATCTTATAAGCTAACCATGCTTAAAGATGCGTCAGATACTTTTGCTGAAATAGTAATTCGTAGTACGTACGTTAAGTATAACGGCATAGTGTACCATAAGAATGATTACAACGAAGATAACTGCATACTTGTTGCAGGGCAAAGTGCGTATGTAGAAGTATTACCAAAGGAAACAAAATGGGAATACGCAACTGCGGAAGAATTTATTATAAGTGAAATGAGTTTAAAAAGTAATTATGCCAGCAGGTAGACCAAGCGAATACAACAAGATGATAAAGCTAAGTACAATAAAACCAAACCCAAGCAATCCGAGGGTAATTAAAGACGATAAGTTCCACAAGCTAGTTAACTCTATCAAGGAGTTCCCAAAGATGCTTGAATTACGCCCAATGGTAGTAAACGAAGATAATGTACTACTCGGTGGCAATATGCGCTTAAAAGCCCTACAACACCTTAAATACGAGGAAATACCCGATACATGGGTAAAGCAAGCCAGCGAATTGACCGAGCAGGAACAACGGCAGTTTATAATCAAGGATAACGTAGGCTTTGGTGAATGGGACTGGGAATTGCTGGCAAACGAGTGGAATAGCGATGAGTTGAACGAGTGGGGTTTGCAAGTGGAAGTGAATTGTATCATTATGAAAAGAAAAAAGCGCTATCCAATAATGAATTAAAGCAATGTGGAACATATCCAATGGATTACAACTTTAAGAACATCGAGCCAAAGTATTTAATCGGCATGAGTGTACCACCAGTAATGACAGCACAAATAGCTAATCAAATCAAATTGCAATGGTTAGACAAAATAAAAAGTAATGGCATATAACACCGCAACGCTAAAGAAACAAGCTTTAGCCGCAATAGAGAAACACAAGCTATTCTTTATTGAGGATGTTGTTGCGTTTATACCGTGTGGCAAAACAGCTTTTTACGAACATTTTGCGAACGAAACGAACGATAGAAAGGAAATAGACGAACTACTTGAACGCAACCGCATCGAAGTAAAAACGAGTATGCGTAGCAAGTGGTACAAAAGCGAAGCGCCAGCATTGCAATTAAGCCTATACAAGCTAATAGCCACGACAGACGAAAGGAACGCACTAAGCATGAGCAAGGTAGATGTAACCAGCGGAGGTGATAAGATAGACAACACGATAGTAATTAAGCACGTTGATATGAGCAAACCCGAATAAAGGCACAATTCTTATCGGGGTTTAGTTGTGTAAATGATAATAAATGAAAGGTAAGATAATAATAGTACCCATCACAACGGTACGTGGCGAAACCTTTTACCTAGCCTACAAGACATTAAAACAGGCGTGTAAGGCTCACGGGGTTAGCTACCACAGCGCAACGAGTTACCTTAAAGACAACCCTAATAAAGATAGGTACTTCCATAAGAAAACAAACATTACCTTTGTAAAGACTGAATTGGTTTAAATGGAGTTAAATTTTAACCGTGCGTATAATAGTCTAAAGTCAACCAATAAGCGTTATGTTTGCTTGTGGGGAGGGCGTGGCAGTGCGAAAAGCTACACCGCTGCACAGGATATTGTAATCAACATGGTTGAACAAGACTATTTTCGTTGCGTTATAGCCCGTGCCAATTTTAGCGACATTCGAGGTTCACAGTTCCAACAGCTAAAAGATATTATAAATGGTAGCGGCATGGAGCACCTATTTCACATTCGAGAAAACACAATGGAAATAGAATGCAAGCTAAACGGCAACAAGATAATCGCTAAAGGGTTTCGTGCAAGTAGCGGCAGCGCAACGGCTAAAATGAAATCAATTACAGAGGTCAACTACGCATGGGTTGAGGAAGCCGATGAGGTGAGTTATACAGACTTTAATAAGTTTGACCTATCATTAAGAACAACCAAAGGCAAAAAGCTAAAGATTGTTTTAAGCTATAATACCGAGAATGAGGACTGCTGGCTAAAAACCAAGTTTCACGATACCAACTATTCAGAGTGCGAGTTTATCCATACTACCTACCATTGCAATATACGGAACTTACACCCCGACTATATCCGCAAAATGGAAAGCCTATTGGAAATCGACCCCGAATATTACAGGGTAGTTGTACTGGGTGAGTGGGGCAGCGGTAAGCAAGGTAAGATATTCGACAAATACGAAACGGGCGAATTTCCGCAACACTTCACAAGCGAAGCCTACGGGCTTGATTTTGGTTTTACTAATGACCCTACGGCTTTAGTACACATACGCTATTCAGAGGGCGCAATTTACGTTAGGCAGCTAATATACGGTTACGGGTTGACTAACTCTGACATTTGCGATAAGATGCGAGGTTTGGGCGTTACACGAAATGACGTTATCTTTGCTGATAGTGCAGAGCCAAAATCAATTGAGGAAATATACCGCCAAGGGTTCAACATCAAGCCAACGGTAAAGGGTGCGGATAGCATTAATTTGGGTATCCAACTAATGAAACAATATCCGTTAGTATTTTGTCAAAGCCCCGACATTATGAAGGAATTGAAAAACTATACATGGGCAAGCGATAAGATGGGTAATTTATTAAACAAGCCTATTGATGCGTTCAACCATACCATAGATGCGGCACGCTACGCCTGTACGGGGTTAATGGGTCAACCTAAAAACCAAATATACTACTAATGACACTACGACAGTACATACAAGTAATGGATGCCTTGATAGGTGTTGACATTACAGACGATATGACAGGAACGGATATGCTAGTAAGTTACCCTAAACAGGCTTATAAAGTGCTACTAGTTTGCACGGATAAGACCGAAGCGGAACTACTAGCCAAACCCGTTACAGAGGTCGTGGGTATGCTTGAAATAGCCGTACAAGGGTTATACCTTCCAAAGCCTTACGAAGTACCTTTTATTGAGGTGAACGGCAAAACCTACACCGCTTGTGAGCCATTGCTAATGGACATGGGGGCAAAAAGAATACCGTACGGAAATATCGAATTTGGAAACTGCATCGAAGCCCTAACGATAATGGATAACACTACGCACATTCACAGGGCTATGCCAATGGTGTTAGCTTACTTGTACGAAGGGGAGGGACACGTTACCGAAAAAGCAAACGAGTTTTTGGATATGGATGCGAGAGATGCGGCTAGTGCGTTCTTTTTTTTTGCGAGGTTAGGGCGTGGATATACAACACATTTATCAAACCGACTAGCGGAGATTACAGAACGGCAAAACACAAAGCAGCAGGTCAACGGGCTGGCGAGGATAAGTTAGCCCCGTTCGGGTGGTATGCCACACTAAGGGAAGCAAGCCCCGACATCAGCAAGGATAGTATAGTAAAATCTTTACCCGTGCATGAAGTGTTTGCGTACATAATGCACAAGCGCATGAGTAGTAAAGTTGAATACAAGATGCAGATTTACATGAGTGAAGTTGTTAAGTAGCAGATAATTAATTATATTTGAGCATGAAAATAGTTGACCGATATTACCCTGAAAGCAAAACATACCAGTACGGTATTACCGAACTTGATGTAATAAACGGCAGGCAAACATACCCGTATGAAGACAGAGCCGAAGCCGCTGCGCAATTACGACTGGCACGGCTGAAGGAACGTGGCGCACGTAACGGGGGCAGATTCAGAGATAGAGCATTCGAGAACGCACTAAAAGCAACCGATAGGATATGAGTATATTTAAGATTAAATACAGGATTAAACCCGTTGTTGGGGTGAATAAAGAGCAAACAGGATTAGACCAGTTTTATGTACTGCAATTAAAAAAGTGGTATCATTTAAATTGGCATAATATTTTTGAACGTGCAATAATAGGCAGGCATGAGGCGTGTATCGCATTAACGGAATTGGTTAATAAAGAACAGCCATTTGGATTATGACGATAGAGCAAGCCAACGAAGCGGATATACAGCAGGCATTATTGAACTGTTACCCCACGTTGTATGCTCAATTTAATGCGATAGTACATTACAGACGATACGGGGTGTTCCCGTTTGACCCACAATTAAACTAATGATACCCAAAATACTACTCGGAGCACCAATAAACCAGCGCAAGGCGTACGTACTTGACGAGTGGCTGAAGTTCATTAGGACACTTACCTATCCTAACTTGCATATTATTCTAGTGGATAACAGCAACGACCCGAAATGGCACAAGACAATAAAGGGTTTTGATGTACGCAGGGTAGAACCTAAAGGCAGACCCGAAGCGTATATCGCAGCATCACAAGAACTGATAAGAGAGTACGCACTAACCAACGGGTTTGATTATCTGTTTAGTTTGGAATGTGATAACTTTTGCCCACAAGACACTATTGAACGGCTACTAGTTTACCGTACCGATAACATTAACGTGCCATACTTTTTGAAGGAAGGATTAAATACCACCGTTGGCGTTCAGTTGATGGGTATTAACCAAGCCACATACAGGCGGTTTGATGTACCACCGCCCGAAAGCTGCATAGGGTTTTTTGATGGCAAACTAAAGACAGGCGTACCATCAATAGGGTGTAGCCTGTTTAGCCGTAACTTGCTCGAAAAGGTAAAGTTTAGGCATGACCCAAACCAGTTAGGTAAGTTTAGCGATAGTTGGTTTCACCTTGACAGCATGAGAGCAGGCATAACCCCCGTGATAGTAACCGATATAATTTCAACACATAAAAGAAACCCCCAATGGAGTTCGATAAAGACAAGTTAGAACAAGACTGGCAAGATAGGTTTGCCCGTGAACATCGAAATGTATCCCTAATTGAAGGATATAAAGGAGCAAAGCAAAAGGCGCTAGATAAAGCCGAACCCGATAGCGTGGAATATTGGCAGCTAGGTATTGAGATATTTGACTTAGAAACAAATATACAGGTAAAGCTGCACTACATTGAAAGTATGAGGAAGGATAAGGCGCAACAAGAGTGGTGGCTAGGTCAATATATGGAGTTTTGCAAAAACCATTACTTAGATGTTCTGAAAAAAGTAAGGGTATGTATAGACCGAAAAACTGATAAGGCAAGCGTATTAGAGGTCTTGACAAAGGAAATGCCGCAACGTGAAACGCCTGAATGGTATGCAAGGATATGGGAGATTAACGAGCACGTTAACGCTGCGAAAGTACCGACAACCGAACAACTAAAAGCCGTAAAATGAAACTAGACATACAAGATTGGCAAACTAAACAAGCGGCTTACGGTGCTTATGTAGTTCATATGCTATCACTTGCAAAGCCTAGATACTTGCATAACTTTACCGATATTGCATATTATTCTCCAACGGTAAAAACAGGGTTATTCGGTGGTTTTATTTCGGGAATAGATACAAGTAAATATTTAATGGATTATCCGTTTTGCCCAACAAATGTAAAATACTTTGCTGAAAAACCAAATAGGATTATTGGCAATATATCAACTAGCATAATTAATAATAGCTACCCAATTGCCACGTTTGAATATTTTATACAGAACTTATGGGAGCATTGGAAAGAAAGAATAGATTGGCTAATGACTGGCAATGATAAATTAGATAGTCAAGTAAAAAAAGCATTTGCATGAGAATAAGCCTAATACACCCCAGCCGCAGTCGCCCCGAAATGGCGCACGCTAACTACCTTAATTGGCTAGCTAAAAGCGAAGCCCACAACAACGGTACATCAAAGATAACCATTGAACATATTTTATCATTGGACTTAGACGAGCCGAGATACGATGACTATGTACGGTTATTTGGGGCGCATCACATAGTACGTGAGAATACAAGCGATGGGTATGTAGTGGGTGCGACTAATGCAGCGGCTAAGTACGCCACAGGCAATATACTGATTTACCTTAGTGACGACTTTGATTGCCCGAAACATTGGGATAGGTTGATAGCGGATAAAATGGATATTAACCTAGAGCAAATACTAAAGGTTGACGACTGTTTGCAACCGATGGGCGTAGCCGTGTTAACCATACCGATAATGACTAAAGCGTTTTACAATCGGTTTGGGTATTTCTTCCACCCCGAATACAAATCAATGTTTTGCGATGAGGACTTGTACCATGTAGCGAGGATAATAAACGGTTTAGTATTTGCACCCGATTTAAAGTTCCCACACTTGCACCCTAGTAACCCGACAAAGGAACTACAAGGGCAAAGCGATAACACTTACAACCGTTCTAATGGTATGTGGACACAAGGGCAAACGCTACACACCAAACGGAGGTTAAATAATTACGGGCTATGAAGCTATCAATTTTAATATGCTCAATCGAAAGCCGTAGCCACTTGTTAGCTAGGTTATTGGCTACACTAGATATGCAAAGCGATATTAATGCGGAGGTGTTAGTTTCGATTGACAACCGCCAAAAGAAAATAAGCGATAAGCGCAACGAGTTACTAGACAAGGCTAAAGGCGACTACATAGTATTTATAGACGATGACGACCTAGTGCCGAGTTACTACGTTAGTGAACTACTAAAGGCTATTGAAAGTAAACCCGATTGCGTGGGCTTTGACGGTTACATGACGACCAATGGCAAAGACCGCCACAACTTTAAGATTAGTAATACGTTTGACAGTTGGTACGAATTGAACGGGGTGTATTATCGGACTATAAACCACCTTTGCCCTGTTAAACGGGAACTCGCTTTAAGGGTTAAGTTTCCGAGGGGTATTAATAGCGGTGAAGATGCGGACTATTCAAACAGGCTACGCCCGTTACTTAAAACAGAGGTGTATATTAACAAAGATATGTACCATTACGATTTTCAAGCAGCAATAAGCACACAAGGCAAATGAGGTATTCACAAAACAACGAGCAGCAAGTAATATTAGACTACTTTGGCGAACACTACATCGGTACGTTTTTAGATTTAGGCTGCAATGATGGGGCAACATTTAGCAACACCCGTGCTATTGCTTTAAACGGCTGGAGTGGTATGTTAGTAGATGCCAGCGAAACCGCTGCAAGCCTAGCGCAAACGCTTTATAAAGACAATGACAGGGTAGAAGTAGTTAATGTAGCGATAGCCCCGTACAAGGGCTTTATTACGTTTTATGAAAGCGGCACGCATTTAGGCGGTGAAGATGTTAGCTTAGTCAGTACGATAATCGAAAGCGAGAAACAGCGATGGATTAACGAACAATTTACAGAGGTGCAAGTGCCTTGCGATACGGTTAAGAGCATAATGAACGGGCGCACGTTTGACTTTATCAATATTGATATTGAGGGCATGGATTTTGAAGTGTTGAGCCAAATAGACCTTACCGATGTAAAATGCGTATGCGTAGAGTACAACGGAATTGACCCCAAAAAGTATATTGAGTATTGCGCTGGCTACGAATTAACCGAAATACACCGCAACGGAGAAAACCTAATTTTTGCAGCGATATGAGAAACGTAATAGTAACATTTGCTAAAGGCAACCCCCGATACATAGCAGCCGCTAAAGCGCAAAAGCAAAGCCTAATCGCTAAAGGCTATACAGGCGAATATATTTGCTACACCAGCGAAAAGCAACTAGGTTGCCCAAACCACAAAGATAACCCGTATGCGTTCAAAGCCTATGCCATTAAAAAGGCATTTGATGAGGGGTACGATAATATCCTTTGGTTAGATAGCGTGGTGCAATGCGTAGCCCCTTTAGATAAGCTATTTGAGCACATACAAGACACGGGGTATGCATTCTTTGACAACTACACCTATGCCATTGGTTCGTACTGTAACGATAGCTGCAAATCAATTTACAGCATAACCGAAATGGAACTGCAAGCCCCTATGATTATGGCTTGTGTTATGGGACTTAACCGAGATAAGGCTAAAGACTTTATTGACCAGTATTACGAAGGTGCTTTAAACGGTTCTTTTGTTGGCAGTTGGGACGACCATAGGCACGACCAAACGGTTGCAAGCCTATTGATAAACAGGAATAATATAGCTATCTTGCAAGGGCATGAAACCTTTTTTATGTACTACTTTATGGTAGGGCTTGAATTCGAGTATAACAATCAGTTAATCAAACTAGACAGGGGTGCTGACGTATGCCTGTTATCAATTTAATTTATGGGAGTAACTACACACTCAAACAATTTAGTGCAAAAGCACAAAGGCAACGCTAAAACAATGCTCGAATTAGGTAGCCAAAACACCTACTTCGATTGTGAGCCAATGGGAGTAGCTAAAGACTACTACACTAAACAAGGATTTGAACATTATAGCCTTGATGCAAACGGGGAATACGATAGCGAGATAGTAGATTTGTCAACTATCTTGAATTTAGAGCCGTGCGACATTGTTACCGATTTCGGTACTAGCGAACACGTTAGCAATTATTACAATTGTTGGTTGAACAAGCACAACGGGTGTAAGATTGGCGGCTTGATTATAAGCGAAAACCCAAAGGTAAACAACTGGCACGGGCATGGTTTCCACTACCTTACAAAAGAATTTTATGCCGAACTTTGCAAGGTCGCAGGATATGAACTAATTGAAGTTGGCGAACATGCTGCAATGGGTAACGTAACCGATGGCTGGAACGTGTACGGGGTATTGCGTAAGATTAGCGATGTGTTTCCAAGCGAAAGTGACTTTTACACTTTGCCGTTTGAAAGCACTAATAGAGATAAACAACAAACCGAAACACCAGCACCTAAAAAACGTGGCAGACCCTCAAAGAAATAATATGGATAGAGAAACCGAAATACGAAAAAGGTTAGGCGAAATACTTAAAGAGCAAGATGCCTTATGTGCTGAACTGAAAGTAATTTATGCAGCACAAGGGGAACGGCATTTACCGTATGGTGATTATAAAAATATACCTAAAGAATGAAACTAGCAGCAGTTTACAACGTATGGGACGGATTAGAGCACTTAGATAAGTCTATAAGCCTAATTTATCCGTTTGTTGACCACATTATTTTAGTGTGGCAAGACCGTAGCAACTTTGGCGAACTAAACCCCGATACATCTATTTGCGTTCAAGCGTTATCGGCTAAGTACTCAAAGGTAACGCATAGCTACTACACCCCCGACATACAGAAAGGCGGTACGCATAACGAGATAGCCAAGCGGTTTAAAGGTAGCATGGTTGCAAAGGACTTAGGTTGTACGCATTTCCTGCACATTGATACCGATGAGTATTACGTACCTAGTGACTTTGAAGCTGGCAAAGCGTTTGTATTAGAGCACAATCTAGACACTAGCTATTGTAAATTGGTTACGTACTTCAAACAGCCTAATTACCGATTAGAGCCTTTAGAAAACTACTTTGTGCCGTTTATTTGCAAAATCACATCGTGCAATATTGGGGGTTTTGGAATATACGTAGACCCGACTAGAGGTACAAGCCCACAAGGTAGGTGCAAGGAAGTACCGATACTGATGCACCACATGAGTTACGTTAGGAATGACATAGCAATGAAGCTACGAAACAGCAGCGCACGGGGCAATATAAAGGACATGGATAAACGGCTAAAAGAGATAGACGATTGGCAGTTAGGGCAACCGCACCCGTTTATGCCACAGTATAGCATAGTGGAAACGAATAATTTATGGCAATAATATATTTGGTTGTACCAAAAATTAGTTGTATATTTTAGTAGCAAACCACAAAGCTACTACCAATGGAAGCTACACAAAATATCGCAAAGTTCAACTCCTTGACCACCATGCTTGCAGCACTGCCAGACGATGCCGCTTGCAGAAGTTATCTTGAACAAAAGATTTGGAACGGAACGCCAACTTGCACATATTGCAAATGCACCAAAGCATACACACTAAAAACAAAAGGCGTGTTCAAAGGAATGTACAAATGTGGGGATTGCAAACAACGTTACACCGTAACCATAGGTACGATGTTCGAGGGTTCTCACGTACCTTTGCGTAAATGGTTTATCGCAATCTATATATTTTCGCTGCACAAAAAGGGTATCAGTTCGCATCAGTTGGCAAGCGACCTTGGCGTGACACAAAAAACAGCTTGGTTTATGTTGAGTAGGATTAGGCAAGCGTTCAGTCCCAAAGATGCAGATATTAAACAGGACGGATGTTTTCAAGCCGATGAAACATTTATCGGTGGCAAGCACAAAAACCGCCATGCGGACAAAAAGGTTGTTGAAAGCCAAGGGCGTAGCGTAAAGGATAAAACGCCCGTGTTTGGATTGTTGCAATCGGGTGGCAAGGTAAGGACTGCCGTTATTACCGATACCAAGGCCAGCACCATCAAGCCGATAATAAAAAGGATGGTTGCAGAGGGTGCGATAATAATCACCGATGAATGGGTTGCTTACAAGGGATTGGCTACTACCCACAGCCACGTTGTTCTAAACCACAAGGAAAATGAGTATGTTAGGGGTGGCTTTCACAATAACGGTATAGAGAACTTTTGGTCGCACCTTAAAAGGGGTATCTACGGTATCTACCACCACGTAAGCCCGAAACACCTAACGAGGTATTGTGACGAGTTCGCCTTTAGATATAATGCACGAAAAGAAAGCGTTAACGAGCGTTTCGATTATTCATTGTTGAACTCAACCAAATTGACTTACAAAAAGCTAACAAGCAAAATAGCCTACGATGCGTGCTAACGAAAGGAAAACAGAAGATTTGGTATCAGCGTTCCTTGCCACGAACACCTATAAAAAGGTGCACGTAGAGAAACAGATGTCGGATATACCAAAAATAGCCAAGCTATTAAAGTATGCTTCCAAAAAAGGTGGTGGCAGGGGGTATCCCGAATTTATCATTTCGTTTAAGGAGTGCCCCGATTTTTTGATTGTTGTTGAATGTAAGGCCGAAGCAACGAAGCACCAAAGCAAAACGCTTGATAGGTATGCCGATTTTGCCGTTGACGGTGCTATTCTTTATGCCTCGTTTCTTTCAAAGGAATATGATGTCTTAGCAATAGCCGTTAGCGGACAAACGGAAAGAGAGTTGAGGGTTTCTCATTATTTGCAACTAAACGGTGAGCCGAAGGCCACTGAAATGGATTATGGGAACAAGTTGCTGGATTATGAAAGCTATCTAAAAAGTTACTTAGGTAGCCCGCAAAAGCACCGCCAAGATTATTATGCCTTAATTGACTATTCTAGGAAATTGAACAACAAACTAGAAAGCCACAAGGTATTAGCAAGTCAAAGAGGATTGTTTTTAAGCAGTGTACTTATTGCCTTGGACAACAAGGCTTTTTACAAGTCTTATAACGAGATTGAAGAGCCGCAGGATTTAGCTGACAGGTTGGTTGATACGGTTGTTTTGGAACTAAAAAAGTCATTGCCCCAAAAGAAAGTTGAGAACCTAAACAATCAATTTAGCTTCATTAGGTCGGATGCCACTTTATCGTTAAAAAAGAACCCCGATACAGAGCAAAACATACTTGCGGAACTTATTGACGATATAGACAAGAATGTTAACGGCTACTTACAGACATACAAGTATATTGATGTTTTGGGGCAGCTTTACGTAGAGTTTTTAAGTTATGCGAATGCTGATTCTAGTTTAGGAATAGTGCTTACACCTCCCCACATAACACAACTTTTCTGTGATTTGGCATTTGTGGACAAGGATAGCGTGGTTTATGATAACTGTACGGGCACGGCTGGATTTCTAATCAGCGCAATGCGTGCTATGGTGATAGATGCCAAGGGTGACGAAACAAAAATAAAGCATATCAAAGAGCACCAGCTTATCGGTGTGGAGTACCAATCTCACATTTACGCATTGGCCGCCACGAATATGTACATACATAAAGACGGCAAATCAAACATTATCCACGAGGATTGCCTAAAACCCGAAGTAGTAGAAACTATAAAGGAGTTTGCGCCTACGGTTGGTATGCTCAACCCACCGTACCCTAATGACAAGGTTAACGGAATAAACGAGTTTGTGTTTGTGCTCAACAACATGGAATGTTTACAGAGAAACGGGCTTTGTGTGGCAATTATACCGATGGAGAGGGTATTATCGGCAAAGAAACAGACCCTTGAATTAAAGCGGCAGCTTTTGGAAAAGCACACTTTAGAGGCCGTTATGTCCATGCCAGACGATTTGTTCTACAATACCGACAATGGCGTTGTGACAGCAATCATTGTACTAAGGGCACACGTGCCTCATCCACCTAATAAGGAAACATATTTTGGGTACTGGAAAATCGATGGTTTTGAAAAGCGGAAGCATAAAGGCAGGGTTGATGCCTATGATAAATGGGAATCAATAAGGGCGCAATGGGTTGACAGTTATGTTAACCGCAAAAATATAGCTGGGCTTTCTGTCACTAAAAGGGTAACGGCTGCCGATGAGTGGTGTGCGGAGGCATATATGGAAACTGACTATTCCAATCTATCAAAAGATGATTTTATCAAAACGATAAAAGAGTATGTGTTGTTTACTGAATTATATTTGAAGTAACATGAAGTTAGTACCACTACATACCTTGTTCCGCATTCAGTATGGCAACAGCCTAGAGTTAATAAACCTAGAGCAATGCCCTGCTGATAATGAGGATGCCATTAACTACGTATCTAGGACGGAAAAGAATAATGGCATAGCGGCAATTGTTAAAAGAAGTGATTTGTTTGCCGAAAACCCAGCAAAAACAATATCTGTAGCTTTAGGTGGCTCGGTACTTTCTTCTTTTTTGCAACCAAAACCATACTACACTGGATTTCATGTATTTGTTCTGACCCCATTACAACAAATGACTGATTTGGAGTTACTCTTTTATTGCTATTGTATTAGGGCAAACAAATACAAGTATAATTACGGCAGGCAGGCTAATCGAACTCTAAAGGATTTATTAGTTCCTGATAAAATGCCTATCGAAATTGGGCTTGTAGGCATTAACGCTACAAACGTGCCAGATTCATCTTGTATGGGTCGGCCTTTGTTTCTTGAAAAATGTGAATTTACATCGTTTAGGATTAAAGACTTTTTTGAAATAAAGAAAGGCAAACGTTTAACCAAGGAACATTTTGAAGTGGGTAATACCCCTTTTGTTGCAGCCATTGATTCAAACAACGGTTGGAGAGATTTTATAGGGCAATTACCGATACATGACGGTAATACCATTAGCGTTAACTATAATGGCTCGGTAGCGGAAGCATTTTACCAACCAGTACCGTTTTGGGCATCAGATGATGTTAACGTATTGTACCCAAAGTTTGAGATGAATGTCTTTAGTGCACTTTTTATTGCAACAGTTATAGAAAAAGAACGCTATCGCTTTAATTATGGGCGAAAATGGCATAAAGATAGAATGTCCGAATCTTGCATTAGCCTGCCTTCTTTAAACGGCAAACCCGACTTTAATTTTATGGAGAACTACATCAAATCATTGCCTTACTCATCGTCACTGGAAGTGGATGTAATGGATATTAAGCCCAAAAGCTACAAGAAAGAGACAAAGGGCTTATCCGATTCAGAACTGGCCGAAAAATACGACACTGGCGAAGATGTAAACTTTGGTAAAGCCATAGAAAAGATGGCACAAAGCCCTAGCGACTTTAGCACGGCCAAAAAGAAAAGCAACCAAACAACCCGTTAAAATCGGGCTTAGTACACTAAAGTATATCATTGCCTAATTTATTTGCTTAAAACATTGAAAGCCCAGCCCCGTAAGGTTGGGTTTTTCTTTGCCTAAAAATAAATTTAGGCTACTCTAAAACTATTGTTTGGTAAGTCTAAAATAACTATATTTGTAACATGGCGACCCTCATTGATGTTATTGACATACTCCAAACCACAGCCGATGCAATGGCAGGGCTTCAAGGCTTTACATACGGCAACCGTTCCGAGATTAACACACAAGGTGAAAAGTTATACCCACGTTTACTAGTTGACCGCAACCTAAACGTAAATACAATGGACTTTATAAAAGGTCGCAGGGTGTACTCTATGCAGTTCCAATTTTTTCAGTTGTTTCATAGAGATGTTGAAGCCCTAAATACTGACCAAACCGAGCAGGAAAACCTATTGAGCATTGCGGAGCAGTACCTAACCGAAATACGAAGTAGGTTCAAAACCAATGCCCGTATAAGGATTGTAAACGATACCGCAACGGGTGGCGACTTTGTGTTTAATTACGGCAACGATAGGCTATTGAGGTTGCAGTTTCCGCTACAAATAGAAGTATTTACCGATGCGTGCGTAAACGGGGTATTCAACTATGGAGTTTAAAGAACTTCAAACGGAACTAGAGATAGTAGGGCAATTCATGGCTAACGTCTTGATAGCGGAAATAGTCGCTAAAAAGAAAGTAGCAAGCGGACAATTACGAGATAGTGTTGAGTATGTGATAAGCCGAACCGAAAACAGCTACAAAGTGGATTTGTTGGCAGATAGGTACATCAACAACGTAAGTGACGGGCGCAAGGCTGGTTATCCAAGTGGTGGCGATGGTTCGTTTCTAAAGGCACTAATTGAGTGGGTAAAGATTAAAGGATTAGAGAGTGACGATAAGAAAGTAAAGTCGGCAGCGTGGGCAATTCGTGAAGCGATATTTAAACGGGGCATACCAGCTACCAATATAATTGAGTTTGCAATTGAGCAAATAGAACGGCAGATAGATGAGATGGTAACGGCAGCGCTTGATAAAGACATAAAGAACCATTTTAACGAAATGTTTAATAAGTTAGGATAATGGCAATAACACTACTAGGTCAACAAGCTACACCGTTGGAGTCATTTACGAATGCGGTATGGACTGTATCCAGCAACAACGGCAACGTAAAAAAAATGGTTGGCGAGTTTCAAGGCGTTAACGGTAATTCAGTTGCATCAATTATTACTTTGCAAGTACAACCAAGCATAGCAGGCACAGCCGTATTTGAGTTTGATTTGCAGGAGTTTTACCGTGATAACCTAATATACGATATTCAAACGCCAGCGATTGCAGCCCGACAGTACACCGCCCCTAATAGCTACTTTAATTTGTTAACTTATGCGTTTTACGAATTACTAAACAGCAATGGAGTACTTATAGTTGGTGAAAGTCTGGGCGGTAATACGGGCGGCAAAATAGTTATCAATGCAGCCCGACAGACATACAACGCAGCAGGATTGCCAAATAAGGTCGTAACGGCTGGCGTAGGGCTTGGCGAGTTCCTAACGAATAGCCCCCGAACTATGAACATCGCTACTGGTGAAAGTTATGTATTAAGTTTATACAGTTCAGACACAGTACCAAATGCAATACGTATAATCTTTAGAGATAGCGCAGGTGTTCAGCTAGGCACTACACAAATAATAGATTTTACCGCCACAATTGGAGGGCGTTACGATGTAGCCGTAGGATTAGCCAACTTAGCCACGGCAGGGATAACACCCCCTACGGGTGCTTATGATTACAGGGTTAGCGTAGGTGTTAAGGTTGCATTGCTTTATTTTGCAGCAACTGAAACAATCACTTTCAAGATAGTTAACCATTGCGATGGAGCGCAAAGGGTTCATTTCCTGAATAGGTGGGGCGGTTTCGATAGCTACACCTTTACAGGGTTTAACACATCTTCAGTAAAACCAAGCAGCACACAATACGAAAAGTATTTACGCAACGGGTTTACACCTAAAGACAGGGGCGCACAGGCGCAATACAGAGATGTGGTACAAAGAATGACTTTAAATAGTGACATATTGTCACAAGATGAGTCCGAATGGCTAGCAGAGTTGGTAGGTAGCCCCGTAGCATACATGGAAACCGCTGGACAACTAATACCGATAACGATAGACGATGAGCGGTTTGTTTATGACAACCAAAACAAATTAGGCAGTTTGACTTTAGCGATACGATTGGCTAACAATATCCGCAACCAAAGGCTATGATAGAGGTAACTTTGTACGAAAACGATTCCAATATCGGCACTATTGAGATAAACGATAGTGACACGTTTCCTTTGTCATTAACCAAGTCGAATAGCGATATTAGGGATATTACCAAAAGGCAGGGCGTTTATACAAAGGACTTCAAGGTATTAGCCACCGCTAAAAATAACCGTTTCTTAAAGTACATTTACAACGCTAACGCAACCGCAATAGGTGGGCGTGATTGTTCGGTAAGTTACAACGGTATGCCAATCTTGACGGGCATTATCTTTGCTATCAACATAGGGCAAAGAAACCAAGCAGACGAATACACTTTAAGGATTTACAGCGACAACGTTGATTGGTACACCTTGCTAGGTGGTGCAAGTATAAACAGCTACGATTACGGAAACTTAGAGGTAGCTAGTTTTGGCATGAGTAATGGAAGTTTAAGCGGTATATTGCCAGCAAGCACCGCGCAATCAACTTTGAGCCGTGCGTATATCGAA